>OBZP01000547.1_pt1 | contig 7660 bp, 5 predicted proteins | sample 1476991 | NCBI WGS metagenome assembly OBZP01 (sample SAMEA2580255, study PRJEB22360) | human gut metagenome | biome: human gut; feature: human-associated habitat; material: faeces | place: Denmark | collected 2008/2010 | reverse complement strand
TCCACTGAACGGGGGACAATAAGCGTCGGTCTGGGAGCACGCCCGTAATCGTAATTGTCGTCCGCGAGCGACAGAAAAGACCTATTGACGCCGGCAAGCCCAAGGGCACCGGCGTCGATTACTATTTCCTGAATCCGTGCCGAGTCCAGGAGACAGCCGTTGAAAGAGAACCGTTTCTATCCTGAGGATTTGATCAGGGACATACATGCGTGCACGCCCGTCTATCTGGAACGGTTGCTGGGCAGACATGCGCTTTTCGTTCCCGGTGACGGTTCCGTCTCCATGGAGGCGCTGTACAAGGCCGCCAACTTCATGAACTTGTGTGGCGTGCACTACGAGAACATCTCTCCGAAAGATTTCTGGGAGATGGCGTTGAAATCGTATCTCACGCCGGATGGATTGCTGCCGAACAGGACATGCGTCGCCACTCGAACCAATCAAGATACAACTGCAAGTTAAAACATGCGATGGATTTGCGCGATAACCGGAATGACGGATGACGATAATGCATCTTTAATCATGTGAGAGCGAAGAAACGCCATATTCAAAATCTGCATGCCGACCGCATTGAACAGTTGAACAAATACCTGACGTAAACTTTATGGCATACCACGGAAAAAAAGTGGCCCCGCCGCTAAACGGCAGGACCACTTCGTGCATTTCACGCGCCCGTGCACCACGCATCAGGCGCGGTCAGTCCGCCACGGCATCACGCCTTGGCGACCTCAACGGCCAGCTCGGCACCTTCCTTCACTTCGAAGGAGGTAGCCAGCGTCTCATGGGCGACCAGATCCTTGAACTGCTCGACCTTGGCCACATCGGCGGCCGGAACGGTCAGCACCAGGGAGATGCGATCGGCGATGTCCAGACCGGTGTCCTTGCGGGCGTCCTGGATGGCGCGGATGGCGTCGCGGGCATAGCCTTCGGCGAGCAGATCGGCGTCAAGCGCCGTGTCGAGAATCGCAAAGCCGCCGGTCGGCAGGGCGGTGGACACCGAGGAGGCGGCCTCCGTGGCGTTCTCCTCCTCCACACGGTTGATCAGCTCATACTCGCCTTCGACCAACTCGAGATCGCCGGACGGCGTCGACACCACGGGGGCGCCGGACGTCGCATCGACATGCCAGTCGCCGGACTTGGACGCCTTGATGGCGAACTGAACCTGCTTGCCGAGGCGCGGGCCGGCGGCGCGGGCGTTCACCTTCAGCTCGTGCACGATCTTCAGACCGTGGGCGGCGGCATCCTGCAGCGTCGAGAACTCGATGTTCTTGATGTTGAGCTCGGCCTTCAGCAGCTCGTCGTAGGCTTTGACGGCGTCCACGTTCTCGACCACCACGGTGAGCTTGGAAAGCGGCTGGCGCACGCGGATCTTGGCGGCCTTGCGCAGGGACAGGGTGCCGGAGACGACCTCACGCACCTTCTCCATCGCGTCCACCAAGGCCGGATCGTCGACCAGCACACGGCCGAGTTCGGTGTCTTCACCGGTCTTCTCGTCCACCACGAACGGCCAATCGGCCAGGTGCACGGACTCGCCACCGGTCAGACCACGCCACACGGACTCGGATTCCATCGGGGCCAGCGGCGCAAGCACGCGCATGAACGCCTCAAGCACGGTGTACAGCGTGTTGAACGCGGAAGCGTCCTCATTCCAGAAACGGTCACGGGTGTTGCGGATATACCAGTTGGTGAGCACGTCGATGAAGTCGGAGACCGCATCGCAGGCGTCGGAAATCGCGAACTCGTTCAGCGACTTCTCGGCGGCCAGCACCAGGCGGCGGGTACGGGCCAGCAGGTAACGGTCCATCTCGGGCAGACCCGCCACCTCGTCCGCGCGCAGCTGACGGGCGTCGAAGCCGGCCCCACCATTGGCCGCGTTCGCATACAGCGTGAAGAAGTAGTAGGAGCTCCACACCGGCAACATGACCTGGCGCACGGTGTCGCGGATGCCATCGGCGGTGACGATCAGGTTGCCGCCGCGCAGAATCGGCGAAGACATAAGGAACCAGCGCATGGCGTCGGAACCGTACTTGTCAAACACGCCGTTCACGTCCGGGTAGTTGCGCAAGTGCTTAGACATCTTCTGGCCGTCGGAGCCGAGCACGATGCCGTGGCAGATCACGTTCTTGAACGCCGGGCGGTCGAACAGGGCGGTCGCCATGACGTGCAGCAGGTAGAACCAGCCGCGGGTCTGGCCGATGTATTCCACGATGTAGTCGGCCGGGAAGTGCTGCTCGAACTTCTCCTTGTTCTCGAACGGGTAGTGGAACTGCGCGAACGACATGGAACCGGACTCGAACCAGCAGTCGAGCACATCGGAAATACGGTGCATGTGCGACTTGCCGGTCGGGTCGTCCGGGTTGACGCGGACCAGGTTGTCGATCCACGGACGGTGCATGTTGATGTTGCCGTCCTTGTCGCGCGGGTAGTCACCGAAGTCGGCCTTGAGCTCTTCGAGAGAACCGTAAACGTCCACACGCGGGTACTTCGGATCGTCACTCACCCACACCGGAATCGGGGAACCCCAGAAGCGGTTGCGGGAGATGGACCAGTCGCGCGCGTTGGCGAGCCACTTGCCGAACTGGCCGTCCTTGACATTGCCCGGGATCCAGTTGATCTGCTGGTTCAATTCCAGCAGACGCGGCTTGATCTTGGTCACGGACACGAACCAGGAGGAGACCGGCTTGTAGATCAGCGGGGTGGCGCAGCGCCAGCAGTGCGGGTAGGAGTGCACGTAGCTCTTCTCCTGGAAGAGGATCGCGCGGCGCTCTTCCGGGATGGAAGCGAGCGGGCCGTCGCCGGCGCGCAGGTTGCGCAGGATCGGCAGGTTGGCGTCGAACACGAAATCGCCCTCGTAGTCGGGGCACTGCGCGGTGAAGCGGCAGCCATCGTCGAGCACGTCGGTGCTCTTGATGCCCTTGGCATTCAGCGTGTTCATATCGTCTTCACCGTAGGGGGCCTGGTGAACCAGACCGGTACCTTCGACGGTGTCGACGTAGTCGGCAGTGAAGATCGTGTAGCCGTTCGGGCCGGGCACATGGCCTTCGGATTCGGCCGTCTCGCCCGCGAAGTACGGGAAGACCGGGTAGTAGCGGCGGCCTTCCAGCTCGGAGCCCTTGAGTTCGCGCACGACCTCGTAGTTCTCGCCGAGTTCCTTCTCGTAGTGCGGCAGCAGGTCCTTGCCGAGGTAGAACTTCTTGCCAGCGAACTTGCCTTCGGTCGGGCGGACCTCGACGTAGTCGATGTCGGCGCCGACCACGATGGCGAAGTTGGTGGGCACGGTCCACGGGGTGGTGGTCCAGAAGACGGCGTAGGCGTCGTCTTCATCGCGCATCTTCACGGCCACGGACACGGTGGTGTCCTGGCGGTCCTGGTACACGTCGGCGTCCATGCGCAGCTCGTGCGCGCTCAGCGGCGTGCGGTCCTTCGGGCAGTACGGCAGCACGCGGTAGCCCTGGTAGGCCAGGCCCTTGTCGTAGAGCTGCTTGAAGGCCCACATCACGGATTCCATGTACGGGATGTTCAGGGTCTTGTAGCCGTGCTCGAAGTCCACCCAACGGGCCTGACGATGCACGTAGTTCTGCCATTCGTTGGTGTACTTCAGCACGGAAGCGCGGCAGGCGTCGTTGAACTTGTCGATGCCCATCTTCTCGATCTGGTCGACCGAGTCGATGCCGAGTTCCTTCTGCGCCTCAAGCTCGGCGGGCAGGCCGTGGGTGTCCCAGCCGAACACGCGGTTGACCTTGCGGCCCTTCATGGTCTGGTAGCGCGGGATCACGTCCTTGGCGTAGCCGGTCAGCAGGTGGCCGTAGTGCGGCAGACCGTTCGCAAAAGGCGGGCCATCGAAGAACACGAATTCGTTCTGGCTATGGTCGCCGGAAGGGTTGCGTTCAACGGACTTCTGGAAGGTGTCGTCCTTGTCCCAGTAGTCGAGAACGGTCTCCTCCATGTCGGGGAAGCTGGGGTTCGGCGCGACGTGCGCGGTCTCGCCGCCCTCGTTCGCCTTGGGATATACGTTTTCGCTCACCGTAAATCTCCTGTTAGTACTGTGCACTGGTCCTACAGGAGCGTCATTGATGGCGATTGCCGGGCGCCGACGTGTGCCGGCTGGGTTCACGAATGTCACGTACCGAACCGTGGGGCCGATCGCGTCAATCGCCTCGCAGCCGGAACTGACTGTGTTCCGCCCGGAACAGCCCTGTCTGCCGTTCCTGCCTACGAGGACGATGACGGGCGCTGGTATGCGCTCCGCACCGCGGTACCACCTCGCTTATCGCACCGGTTGCGCCGCTCCGAACTGTTGCACTCGGAGCCGCGAGCCTGCGCGACCGCTTGTGTTCGGCTGTCTCGGGCCGATCCCGTCGGTTCTACTGGGCGATTGCCGCCGTTCTTCCGAAGACTCCCCGCTGATAACGGATCACTGCCTCACAACGGTGCATATCCTAACACGCCACGCGGTCAAATCGCCGCCCACGGCCACGGCACCGTCAGGAGCCCGATTTAGATTGGGACCGGCCACCACGGACCGAGAAAGGATTGTCGGACAATGACGTATGATTTCACGTCCATCATGAACAGGCATGGCATGGATTCGATCGCGGTCGACGGACTGGGCACCGACCCGGGATTCGCGCCGGACCCGCCACGCGAGGGTTTCGACGTCATCCCCATGTGGGTGGCGGACATGAACTTCCCGACCGTGCCCACGATCCCGCAGGCCATCATCGAACGGGCGAAGCATCCCGCCTACGGGTACTTCTCCCCCACCGACGACTATTACAGCTCCATCATCGACTGGCAGTCCACGCGCAACGGGGTCACCGGATTGACCCGGGAGGCGATCGGCTACGAGAACGGGGTCCTGGGCGGTGTGATCAGCGCGCTGACCGCGTTCGCCGCCCCCGGCGACGGCGTGCTGCTGCACAGCCCGACCTACATCGGGTTCACCCGGAGCATCGAAAACAACGGCTACCGCATCGTCCACAGTCCGCTCACGCTGGACGAGCGCGGCGTATGGCACATGGATTACGAGGATATGGACAGGAAGCTCAAGGAGCATCACATCCACGTGGCCGTGTTCTGCAGCCCTCACAATCCTTGCGGGCGCGTGTGGGAACGTTGGGAAATCGAGAAGGCCATGGAAGTGTACAAGGCCAACGATTGCGTGGTCATTTCCGACGAGATTTGGTCCGATTTGACTCTGGGGAACCACCAGCACATCCCCACCCAATCGGTCAGCGAGGACGCACGCAACAGGACCGTGGCGTTCTACGCGCCCAGCAAGACCTTCAATCTCGCCGGACTGGTGGGAAGCTACCACATCATCTACAATCCCACACTCCGGGACCGCATCGTGGCCAAAAGCTCGAAATGCCACTACAACGACATGAACGTGCTTTCCATGCACGCGCTGATCGGCGCCTACCGGCCCGAAGGCCATGAGTGGCTCGACGAACTGAAGGCGGTGCTCACCGGCAACGTCGATTACGCCTACGACTACATCACCAAGCATTTCCAAGGAGTGAGTCTGGCCAAACCGGAAGGCACCTACATGCTGCTGCTCGACTGCGAGCAGTGGTGCGAACGCCACGGCCTGAGCCTGCCCGAGTTGGAGAAACGCGGCTGGGATGTGGGCGTCGCATGGCAGGACGGCAGCATGTTCCAGGCTCCCTACAGCATCCGCGTCAATCTCGCATTGCCCTTGAGCCGCGTCAAGGAGGCCATGCGCCGCCTTGACCAATACGTATTCAACGCGTAAACGGCATGCATCCGCGATTGCGGTGTCCTGGAAAGACGAATGCCGTCAACGAGGTTGGTGCCCGTTGGCGGCATTCGTCATACGTTGGCCGAACCGGGCGAAACCCAAGTTGCCAAGTTGCCGTGCGCTATGAGGTGGATGCCGCCAGCGGACGTGTACATCTGACCGCCCGATATGCCGGTGCCACCGATGCGCCGACGCTGCCGGCATTCGGATTGGAATGGACACTTCCCAAGCAGTACGAGAACCTGCGCTTCTACGGCCTTGGCCCCGAGGAAACCTATCACGACCGTCTGCACGGCGGCAAGCTCGGCATTTTCGAGCGCACCGCGGCCGAAGACAATGCACCGTATCTGGTGCCGCAGGAGACCGGCAACCATGAAGACTTGCGTTGGGCCGAAGTGCTTGACGCCCAAGGACACGGCATGCGTATCAGCCAGGCCGGCAGCGAACATTTCGCGGCGAGCCTGTTGCCGTACAGCTCGCTCATGCTGGAAGAGGCGACCCACCAGAACGAGTTGCCGCCGGTCCGTCACACGTTCCTGCGCCTGTTGGCCGCGCAAATGGGCGTGGGCGGAGACGATTCATGGGGCGCGCCCGTCCATGAGCAGTACCAGCTGCCCGCCGATCGCGCCTACACGCTCGACGTGAATCTGGAACTGTTCTAACAGCGATAAAGAAGCTCCCTCTGACGAGGGAGCTTCTTTATCATGCTGGTACGAAACTGTCACGCACTACTAGGGTGGTGGAGATGAAGGTGTGGTGGTGCAGCGTGCGCCGACTGGAGATGGCCTCGGCAAGCATCGTAATCGCAGTATCGGCCATCTCATTCTGGTCGATATCGTAACTGGTCAATGTCGGCGAAGTGTACTGGGCGATGGCCTGGTTATTGATACTGATCACACTGGTATCGCGAGGCACCAGCACTCCCGCAGCGGTAAACGCCTGCAGTACGCCGACTGCAATCGTGTCCGCAGCCACGATGAACGCATCCGGCATGTCATCTCGATGATCGTTAGCCGCTTTCTCCCCTAGAGTGCGCCCGGTGTCCACAGTGAACGCGCCTTGCGCGTAAATCAGGCCTTCCGCATCCAGCCCCAAACGCTCGGTCCAATTGCGGAATGCGGTTAATCGGCTGTCTTCCGGGTATTCGTGCAAACCCATCGTGAAGCCAGTACCGCCGATATAGCCGATGCGTCGTTTGCCCGAGGACACCAACACATCCAATGCGTCCAAAATGGTTTGGCTTAAATCCGGTTGCACCGAATCGAACAGGCCGGGCGCAGGATTGATGTCGATGAATACGCCATAAGGCAATACCAGATGGAGTTTCAACAGTTCATCCGAAGAAGGTACGGACGGTCCGATGGAAATGAAGCCGTCGAAATCACCGGCGTTGGCAATCAGATCGTCGATATGGGAAAACGACGTGAGTTCCATGTGCTGGGCTCTGGCATTGTCGCCGAGCACGGACCGTAGTTCATCGAAATAGGCGTCCGCCAGTTCTTCCTCGCGGGTGGCGTTGTCGAGTACGGCCACACGGCGTGGCAATACGATACGGCGTGATCCGGTAGCGTAGCCAAGCTGCTCGCTGACCTCGATGATGCGACGTCGCGTCTCCTCTTTGACAGACAATGTCGGGTCCCCATTGAGCAGCCGGGATACCGTGGCCTGCGAGAAACCTGATTCCTGCGCGATTTCCTTCATCGTGACCATGACATCATCCCCTCAATGCAAACATTACGTAGTACTTCAGTAAATTACTTTACTACTTAGCGTAACACGCAAAGCCCGCAACCGGAATACACCGGTCACGGGCTTTGCGATATCAATGTCACATCAGCAGACGATATGACCTGATGTCAGCTCTCGTCTTCGGCGACGCGGGAGCGGCTGTAGATCATCTTC
>OBZP01000544.1_pt1 | contig 7700 bp, 6 predicted proteins | sample 1476991 | NCBI WGS metagenome assembly OBZP01 (sample SAMEA2580255, study PRJEB22360) | human gut metagenome | biome: human gut; feature: human-associated habitat; material: faeces | place: Denmark | collected 2008/2010 | reverse complement strand
TCCATGCTGTAACGCCCGGCTTCATCCGGATTTTCAGAGGCCACCGTGTTCACCACCACCGTGCTGCTGGTCCGTCTGGCCTTCAGCACAATGGTGCAGTTCTGTACTGGTTTTCCTGTGCCATCTTTAAGCACGCCAGAAATTTTTACTGTCATACTTTTCCACCAATAAAAAAAGCCCGCAGCAGTGACGCCACGGGCTTCAGGACAGTGTAACTTTACGTTTCCTCAAACGCAGTTCACCCCATAAGGTGGATGAACCTGCGTATCATAACAATATTTACAGAAGATAAATCGGCGTCTGTTGTCAGAAACGGTATCCGATACCAACAATAAATGCATCCGTTCGCCAGTCGCCACTACCGGAACCTTCATAAGCAAGGTCAATGGTCACGGATTCGGTCGGGTTAAACTGCACGCCAGCCCCCCACGCCAGAGACGTGTTGCTGTGGCGACCGTCATCACTTCCGGTCAGCACATCGTGCGTTTTCCCCTTGTTGTCAGTTACGCGAAGGTAATCCCCGGAAAAAGTCGAAACACGGCTGTAAGCCATACCCGCCATCGCATACGCGCTGAACCATTCATTCACGCGCACAGACGGCCCCGCCATCACGCTGAACCAGCGGTTACGCACGGAATCTTCATGCCAGCGGGTATCGCTGTAATGCGTTTTTTGCTCATCTTTGGCATTGGCATAACTGAATGACGTCACCAGCCCCAGCGTGTCCGTAAACTCATAACGGTATTTCACGTTAATCCCGTTCAGATTATCGCTGCCGGGAGCGTTCGTACGGGCATGAAGATACCCCGCGCTCAGTGTGGACTGATGTTCAGACGCCCATGCAGGCGCACCGGATACGGACAGACAGATGGCTGCGGACAAAATGGCTGCACATAATTTACGCATAATTACCTCTCGCTTTTCTGCAATAAAAAAGGCGCCATTTCTGGCGCCCGTATTGGGGTTATAAAATTCAGCTAATCGTGATGCCTGCAGTGGCTTTCTTCATCACAACAACCAGCAAATCGCTGATACTTGCTGTGGGATACCAGCCATTTACCCACCATGCTGATACAGAAAACTCCAGCGTCATGTGGCCGCGACCAGCAGGCATATCAATAACACCACTGTAAACCAGCGTATTATCCATCGCGGTACGGTTATAAATTTCAGCACCGTTTTTCTTCACTATCAGGCGGCATGACGAATAAGTATCGCTGTTCTCCCGCTCATGTCTGGCACCGCTGAAAGCCACCGCCGGAATAACAATCTGCCGGTTAAACGGCTGATCGTCATAAACCCTGACGGTAATGGTTCCTGATGGCCAACGCTTCGGTGCACGGGAGTCACGAGGGAAAGCCTTACCCACTGTTTTAACGAGATCGCCTTCAATCTGGTTTGCAGACAGTTTCCCTCTGATGACACAGTTCTCGTTAATGGTGACATTATTGAGCGTGCCGGTATTCGCCGTGATGGCTCCACTGATATCCGCATTGCGGGCTGTCAGCCTGCCATCCGGCGTCAGGGAAAACGTCGGAGGATTGCCGGATGACGTGATGCTCACCGCAAACAGTCGCTTCAGGAACACGTCGTTCATGAACAGCTGATTCCCCTGCGCCACAAACAGCGGCGTGGTGTTGCCGTTCTCCGGGGTAATCATCGCAATGCGATCGGCCTGCAGCAGAATGTTACTCAGGGTCTGACCATCAACATCCTCAATCCCCGCACCAATCCCGGCCACATAGGGAATACCGTTTTTTGTTTTCTGCACCTTCAGCATATACATGGCATTCAGCTCATTGCGCGTGTCTGACTGAACCCGCTGGATTTGCTGTATGGTCACGGCCTGGTCACCCAGCTTTTTATCCGTGGTCGAGGTAATTTCACTCCCTTTTTTATCCACGTACTGGCGGACCTGTGCTATCTGTCGGGCGTTTTCTGACTGCCCCTGGCTGACAGTCTGTGAGATTTCACTGCTCACCCGGTCCACTTTCTGGCTCACCTGCGCGATGGCCAGTGTCTGGTCCTCATTCTTTTTCGCAACCAGCTGCGTGAGGCTGTTTTCCGCCTTCCCGATTTTCCGGGTCACTTCTGCGATATCCGTGTCCATCCGCTGACGGATATCTTCTTCCAGTTGCGTGACCTCCGTACGCAGCGCTGAAGCATCAATGCGCTCTTTCAGTGCCTGCCCCAGCAGCGTCTCATCTATCAGACCACGGAAAAATTCCAGATACCCTTTTGCATCATTGCTGGCCTGCCCGCTGGCTTCCACAAATGCAGACTTGCCCACCAGGTTGACACTGCGCACATAAAACCAGAAATCCATCCCCGGCTTAATCCGATCGCCCTGGACAGTCCACTGACTGCCGGTCCCCAGATAACGGGCAGATTTTTCCACCTGTGCCGTGTTCGTGATGCGTTTTTCCGAAAACCAGAACTCAAACTGCACCGTCGGGTCATACACCGCCAGCACCGGTACCGCCGTTATCTGAAAATACCCCGGCGTCAGCTCAATGGTGGCGGGTTTTGCAGGCGCGTTAATCCGGAAGGTGGTGGTCGCAGGTTCGCCCTGCTGGCCGTAGCTGTTAATGGCCCGCACCGTCAGGGTGTATTCCCCCAGCGGCAGACCACTGAAACGGTGCTCCGTGTCTGCGGTGATGGCGGTGCTCACCAGACGGCTGTCTTCTCCGCTTCCGCTGGTCAGACGCAGACTGAAGCGCACACCCTTCACCACCCGCGGCGTGTCCCATTTCGCCTGTGCCAGATACTGACCGTCAGCTGCACTCACCTCCACCGTCAGGTGCTGCACTGCCGGTGGGATAACGCTGTTCAGGCTGCCTGACTGCGGCTCAAAGCTGGCCCCGTTATCCACAATGGCTTCTTTTTCCGGTACGTGCTGCACCGCCGTGATGGCGAACGTGCCGTCCGTGTTTTCCCGGATGGAGACACAGCGGAACAGGCGACGACGCAGTGACGGCAGGGAGAGTCCCCACACACCGTATGTCTCCACACCATCCGGCAGGGTGCTGACCTGTATCCGGTCAGGCGCGGGGTGTGCGGTGATGGCCACGCTCGCCGGCTTACCGCTGCCGTTAATCAGATTAACAGTGGCCGTGCCGGTCTCCGGCAGTGTCACCTCCCGGTCCAGCGTCAGGGTACGGCTGGCGGCATCGATGGACAGGACACGTCCGCCGGTCATGGTCCCGGCATAGTCGTTATCACAGATTTCAATGATGTCACCGGGTGTGTGACGCAGCCCCTGTGACCCGAGCGTGAAATCCACCGTCTGCGTTTCCAGCAGTTCGGTCTTTATCACCCACAGCCCGGCACGGTGGGCCTGACCGCGGCTGGTACAGCCGAACGCGTCCATCTTCAGCAGGTTGCGTCCGTAGCGCAGTATGGCTTCCGGGTCTTCCACCAGTTCCGTGGAGGTCTGCCAGCCGTTCTGCGGGTCGGTGTAATTCACCTCCACTGCCGTGTGCCGGTCCTTCAGGGCACTGAAGCTGTAGCGGAAACCCACGCCGTTATCATCCACCACCACATCGCTGTTGGTGTACGGCCACACCACATCCGACGGACGGTCCTGAACGAACGTCAGCGTCTGGCCGTTCCATACCGGCATACAGCGCATCGCAGAGCAGAAATCACTGAGAACGTCCCACGCCTTACGCTGTTGTGCCAGGTACGCATTAAAGGTCATCCGCGGCTCGGTCCCCCCGAAACCATCCGGGACCGTCTGGTCGCAGTACTGCCCGATGGCATACAGCGCCCACTTGTCCACATCCGCCGCCCCCAGACGTTTTCCCATGCCGTAGCGCGGGTGAGTCAGCATGTCCCACAGACACCAGGCCGGGTTGTTGCTGTATGCCGGTTTCAGGCTGCCGTCCCAGATACCACTGTACGTGCGTTTTTCCGGGTCATAGTTTGACGGCACCTGGATGATGCGACCGCGGATATGGTAGTTCACCGTCATCTGCTGGCCGCCGAACTGCTCCGCATCCACCTGCAGCCCCACAATGGCCGTGTTCGGGTAGCACTGTTTCACATCGATGATTTCGGTGTATGACGACCACAGCGTCTTATTCTGCAGCTGGTCCGTGGTGCTGTCCGCCGTCTCCCTGACCATCCGGATGTTAAAGGGCCGGGGCGGCAGATTATCCAGAATCACCGAGGCCAGGAACTGCGAGGTGGTCTTGCCGTTAATGGTGACATCCTTTTCCGTCACCCAGCGGCCATTACGCTGTAACTGAATCAGAATCCGGACAGAGGAAGGATTACGGTCGCCCTTTGACGTGGTCTGCACCAGTGACTGCACCCCGAAGGTAACCCGCAGGCGGTCAATGTTCGCGGACGTAATGGTGCGCGTCACCGGTTTTGCCTTCGTCACTTCCACGCCCAGTCCGGTTTCAGCTCCGGAGGACTCAAAGCCTTCCGGTGGTGTCTGCTCCTGCTCCCCGGCACGCCAGACCGCAGTCACACCGTGTATCACGGGATTACCGTCCGTGTCCGTCAGCGGGGTTTTGTTCACCAGAATACTCTGCAGTCCCTTCACCGGACCTTCTATCGGTCCCTCACCAATCGCATCAATCACACTCATCATCTGCGTGGATTTGAGATTATCCTTCGCCTCACGAGGCGTGTGTGCCTTACCGCCACCTTTTCCCATACAGCCTTCCCCTGAATAAATTAACCGCCACTTGCCATTCCGTACAGAAGTCGGATATCCTTCGCCCGAAAAGCATGAAACACATTTCTGCCATGCTAAAGAGAAACCCCGGTATCAGCAGATACCGGGGTTTTCTTTCATGCCCACCGATAATCCTGTTGGTTAAAACCGGTAATGGCATAAAAATTCTGAATATCTTCACATTTTCACAAACTGACTGTGGCGCGTATAATTTCTCTGCGTTAATTTTTTTGTCGTGATATAAGAATAATTCCTTACACTTAATCTTCGTAACTCTCCCGCAGTTCCTGTCCGCGATCACTGCGGGATTTTTTTATTCTTTTTACCCCTGCCGCCCGATAACCACGACCTTTCCGCCCCCGCCTTCATCACGGGTGCTGATGTCCTGGGATATACGGCGGGAGCCAACCAGCATTTCCCCGTAAGGCACCGGCATCGGGTTCCCCTGGGCAATCATGTTATCCAGTGAGGAAAAGTACGTGTTCTGTCTGCCGTTATCCGTTGCGCGGTAATCCGGTGTTTTTGCCTTCGGGGCCAGCATCTGGGCCACACCGCCCAGTATCATGCTGGCCCCCAGTGAAAACAGCATCGTGGTGGCAGAAAAACCGCCGGCACTCAGGGCTGTACCCCATAACGCCATCGAGGCACCGGCCGTGAAGAAAGAGCCCACGATGGCTGCCGCCCCCAGCACAATCTGCAGTCCACCCTTTCCGGCCCCGGCCAGTCGCGGCACAATGTGGATGACCGTTCCCTCACCCAGCTGTTCGTGAAGACGGGCGTACACCGCCTCCGGTGCCGTGTCATCACCGGCAATACGTATCTGGTACCAGCCTTCGTTCATCTGACGGCGAAAGCCCGGCATCTGCATCGACAGGGCGCGAATGGCTTCCGCTGCCGTGTTCACATACAGGCTGAGGCGGCGGCCAAATCGTTGCAAATCCCCGTGAAGGCAGATGCGTGCCAGTGGCGGTGACGCCAGACTGAATGCGTTCGTCGTTGCCATTTTTCGGAATACCTCTCCCGTTTACTCAGTTGTTCAGGAATATGGTGCAGCAGCTCGCCGTCACCACAGTAAATGGCGGCATGATTCGGCACCGATGAACCAAAACAGCACAGCAGCACATCGCCCGGTTGTGCTGATGACAACGGCACCTGATACAGCCCTGTGGCCTCCAGATTATCCAGATAGAGATTCTGGCCGTTACACCACCAGTCATCCTCACGATGAAAGTCCGGCATCTCAATCCCCGCCAGATGATAAGCATCCCGGAACAGCGTGTAACAGTCCGTCACCCCGTGCTCAAAGCGCCGTCCGGTGAGATGCGGCACACAGCGGAACTTATGAATCGCCCCCCGGCAGACCAGCCACCACGGCAAATCACTCTGCACCTGCAGCCGCCGGTCGGCCTCACTCAGCCAGGGCAGACCACCGGGGTGGCTGTGGACCAGCGCCACAATCTCACCCTGCATTTCTGCCTGCAGCCAGTCCTCCGGCGACATCCGGAAATACGCCTCCGGCTCACCGGAGATATTCACGCAGGGGAAATATCTTTCCCCCTCCGGCGTGCTTACCACGAAGCCGCACGACTCCGCTGGCGCACATCGCCGGGCGTGCGCCAGAATCGCTGATTCTGTCTGTGTCATGGGATTACTGCGAAAGTTTGTTAATGGAAAGGAAGCCGCCAAAGTTGCCGACGTTATTGCGAAACTTACAGCCACTCAGGCATTTGCTGCATTTATCCTTCGTGATATCGGACGTCGGCTGGTCATATTCATCAGCGACAGCCGGACCGTGATAACCGCACTCATCACCGCGATAGGTCCAGGTGCAGGTGTTGGCCAGCATGATACGTCCCGGAAAAACAGCGCCATCTGTTTCCGTCGGCGTGGACAGTACAAAGGAGGCACTCACCGCGCTCAGTTCGCTGCACTGCTCAATGCGCCAGCGGCTGATCACCTCCTGCTCCGGATCGGCGTCACTGTTTCCGTTGACGAAGTTCACCGCATCCAGAAAACGGGCGTAAACCTTACGCCGGACCACCGTTCCGCCGACCAGACTCTGCAGATCTTCCGCCATCCCGGTGACCATACCGTACAGGTTAGAAACCGTCAGCGTGGGGCGCGTACTGGTGCCTTTGCCATTCAGTTCAAAACCACTCCCCTGAATGGGATACGGCTGATACTGTCGCCCCTGCCAGGTGACCGGCTCACCTTTTTCGTTCTGCTCATTACAGAAAAAATAACGTTCTCCACCGACCTCTGTCAGGTCGATTTCCCAGAGCACCACGCTGGCCGACTGCTCCGCACGGGTGCATTCATTCAGTGTTTCCTGCCGGATATCCTGCATCAGTTCACCACCTGTTCAAACTCTGCGCTGAACTCAACACGCAGCATACTGACCCGCGACGACCATTTTGCGCAGGTCACCTTTATCTGCCGCCACTCATAAGGCGGCGTCCACAGAAAGGATTTCCAGCCCCCGTGCTCTTCCAGAAACGACTCCAGTACCGTGGCCTCCTCACGGGGGACAGAAAGCGTCACGCTGTACGTTTTCAGGTTGGCATTCAGCCCGGCAGGCGCTCGCTGAGAATAGCCATCACCAAAGCGCACCTTTCTTACGGAAGGGGCCGAAGCCACATCCATACCGGGTTTCACTTTCCAGCGGAAGGTTTTCATCGTCCACCTCCGGAGAACAGGCCACCATCACGCATCTGTGTCTGAATTTCATCACGGGCACCCTTGCGGGCCATGTCATACACTGCCTTCATCATCTGTGGACCTGGCAGACCATTCGTACCGTCGTTCTGAATCACCACGTGATTGTTCTGATTAAAATTAATGCCTTCAGCCCGCCGCATCTGCGCCGGACTTCCGGCACCGCCCACATAACCACCTTCCGCATAGCCCCGCATCAGGCGGTACAGGTTGCCGACACCAATCCGGCTGGTTGCCTCCTTCGTGAAGACAAATTCACCACGGTGAACAATCCCCGCTGGCTCATATTTGCCGCCGG
>OBZP01000531.1_pt1 | contig 7812 bp, 5 predicted proteins | sample 1476991 | NCBI WGS metagenome assembly OBZP01 (sample SAMEA2580255, study PRJEB22360) | human gut metagenome | biome: human gut; feature: human-associated habitat; material: faeces | place: Denmark | collected 2008/2010 | reverse complement strand
AATCGCCATGGACGATGCCGTCTTCCCCACCGATTATGTGGCGCTGGATCTGGAGACCACCGGCTTTTACCCGAACAGTTGCGCCATCACGGAAATCGGTGCCGTGCGCGTGCGGGAGGGGCATATCGTCGATCAATTCCAGCAGCTGGTGAATCCCTTGCGGCCGATTCCGCGTCAGATCACCACGCTGACCGGCATCACCGATGCGATGGTGGCCGACCTCGATCCGATTGACGAGGTGCTTCCCCGATTCATCGCATGGCTCGCTACCCCGGCTGCCGGTCCCGCCGTCGAGCCGATTGTCGGCCATAACGTCAGCTTCGATCTGCGATTCCTGGATTACAACACCCGGCATATCGCCGGCTGCGGCTTTGCCTGCGCGGATTATGACACGATGCAGATCAGCCGCGCCCTGTTCCCCGCGCAGCGGCATCACCGTCTGGCCGACCTGATCGTACGCTTCGGCATCGCGGACAATGAGGAGCACCGCGCATTAAGCGATGCCATCCAAACCCAGCAGTGCTTCGAATGGATGCGGCATTACGTCACCGAGCATCACGAAACCGAAGCAATCCGCTGGAAGCAGGCGCCGGCCAAAAACAGCGCCGAAATCCTCCACCAGCAGTTGGTGGTAAAGCGGTAGTTTACAGCCCGTATTCCTTGGCGATGACGGACCAGAGGTCGGCAGCGGCCTGATCAACGGTTTCGTTGACGATGGTGACGTCGAATTCGCTTTCGGCGGCGAGCTCCACCTTGGCGGTCTCCAAGCGACGGGCCTGCTGTTCGGCGGTTTCGGTGCCGCGGCCGATCAGGCGGCGCTCGAGCTCTTCGAAGCTTGGCGGCGCGATGAACACGTACACCACTTCGAGGTCGAGCTCGGCGGCGCGCTGCTTGACGCGGCGGGCACCCTGCAGGTCGATTTCCAGAATCGTGGGCACACCGGCGGCCAGATGCTCCTCCACAGGCTTGAGCAATGTACCGTAGTGGGCCATGCCGTGCACCACGGCGGTTTCCAGGAACTCACCGGCCGCTTCGCGGGCCAGGAACTCGTCTTCAGTAAGGAACCAATAGTTGACGCCATCAACCTCGCCCGGGCGCGGAGCGCGTGTGGTGGCGGAGACGGACACCCACACTTCGGGGTGGTCGGCGCGCAGCTTGGCTTCCACGGTGCCCTTACCTACTGCGGCGGGGCCAGTCAGGACGATTAGACGGCCAGCATGGGTGTTTTCAGTCATGGGTTCCTCCGGAGATGATGTGGTGTGCAGCGATTATGAATCCAATGTGGTAACGGCTCACCGGCGAGATGACCGGTAACTGCTACAGCCCCGACGAACAGGGAAGAATATGAATCGTGATGCGACGTACGCGATGAGATAGACACGTACGCATGCCGCGACATCTGATTCCGTTCTGATTACTGGTTTTCCGAGCCTTCGACAGTGGCTTCCATCAGCGCCTGACGTACGTCAAGCGCAATCGACTCGGTGGCTTGGCTCAGTGCGGCGATATCCGGCCCATGCGAGGCGATAAAGCGGGACACGGTGACCAGCACGTTGCCGCGCGTACCGCGGAACACGGTTTTCAGATCCTTGGCCTCGGCACCCTGCCAACCGTAACCGGGGGAAAGAATCGGACCGGTGAACTTGGAGGGGTCCACGCCGGAATCCTGCATCCATTGGCCGATGGTGGCACCGATAATCAGACCAACCGAGCCCATGCCTTCGATATCCACGTTATGCTTCTGCGCGGTGGAGGCGATGCCGTAGGCCACGGTACGTCCCTTGTAATCGCCGCTCTGGCGCAACGCGGTCTGCAGACTCATGCCTTCCGGGTTGGAGGTCAGGGAGGCGATGAACACGCCGCGTCCGTTTTCCAGCGCTTCGGTAATCAGGCCGTTCAACGAACGCGCGCCATAGTACGGCAGCAGCGTGATGGCGTCGGCCAGCAACGGTGCACCGGGCTTGAAATAGGCGTCTGCGATGGCGGAAATCGTGGTGGACAGGCCGCCGCGCAGGCAATCGACGATGGTGATGACGCCCATTTGTCGTGCCGCGTAGAGCACGCGCTCGAGCGCTTCGAAACCTTTGGCTCCGTAGCGCTCGAACATCGGCGTCTGGAATTTGACTGCTGCGGCGCGCCCGTTGGCGGCCTGCAGCATACGCATGGAGAAGAGTTCGGCGCCTTCGGCGTCGACGTTGTATCCCCAGTCGGTGAGGAGCTTGCGATGCGGGTCAATGCCCACACACAGCGGCCCGTATTTGGCCATTGAATTGCTTAATCGCAGACCGAAATCCGAACGTTGTGCCTGCAATTCCTCACTGCTGAGTGTAGTCATCAGAACTCCCGTCGCTCCAATTCGAACAGCTGCTTCGAATGCTCCTGAATGCTCATGATCTGATAATCATTATGCTTCACGGCCTCGATAGCGAGCAGTGCGGCCTGGAACTCGGTGATGGTGGTGAACTGCGGCAGATCGGCGGCAATGGCGGCGGCACGGATGGAGTAGCCGTCGGAACGGGAGCCGCGCGAGTTCGGCGTGTTGAGGATCATGTCGATCTTGCCTTCCTCGATGAGCTGAACCACGTTCTTGCCCACGGATCCGGCAGCGTGATGCACCTCGACCGGGGCTTCCGGATCGGTGTCCACGCGGGTGCTGATCTTGTCCACGATGTTCGACTCGATGCCGTAACGGCGAAGCACGGAGGCGGTGCCCTCGGTGGCCCAGAGCTTGAATCCAAGCTCCTCGAGACGAACGGCGATCAACGGCAGCTGACGCTTGTCGGTGTCGTTCACGGAGATAAACACGTTGCCGTGGGTCGGCAGGCCACCGTCGTAGGCGGCGAGCTGGCTCTTGGCGAAGGCGTGCGGGAAGTCACGGTCGAAGCCCATGACCTCACCGGTGGAACGCATCTCAGGTCCGAGCAGGATGTCGACGGTCTTGCCCACCGGGGTGCGGAAGCGCTTGAACGGCAGCACGGATTCCTTAACCGCGACCTGCTGGCCGGGGTGGATGTCGCCGCCGTCGCCCTTAGGCAGCAGCAGACCGTTGGCACGCTGATCGGCGATGGTTTCGCCGGCCATGATGCGGGCAGCAGCCTTGGCCAGTGCCACGCCGGTGGCCTTGGAGGCGAACGGCACGGTACGGGAGGCGCGCGGGTTGGCTTCGATCACGTACAGCGTGTTGGCCATGAAGGCGTACTGCACGTTGATCAGGCCCTGCACATGGCAGCCCTTGGCGATGGCGTAGGTGCCTTCACGCAGGCGACGAATCTGGTCGTCGGACAGGGTGGACGGAGGCAGGGTGCAGGCGGCGTCACCGGAGTGGACACCGGCCTCCTCGACGTGCTCCATAATGCCGCCGATGTATAGTTCCTCGCCGTCGAACAGTGCGTCGACATCGATTTCGATGGCGTCTTGCAGGAACTTGTCGATGAGCAGCGGGGAAGGCAGGCGGCCGGAGACCACGGTATCGGCCTTGGCCTCGGCAAGTGCGCGGTCCACGTACTTGTTGAGCTGCTTGTCATCGTAGACGATTTCCATGCCACGGCCGCCGAGCACGTAGCTCGGGCGCACGAGCACCGGGTAACCGATGCGGTGGGCGGCTTCCTTGGCCTCTTCGAGGCTCAGGGCGGTGCCGTAACGCGGGGCGTTCATCTCCGCCTTCTTGAGCACTTCGCCGAACAGCTCACGGTTCTCGGCCAAGTCGATGGATTCCGGGGTGGTGCCGAGAATCGGCACGCCGGCGGCCTTCAGACGCGCGGCCAAGGACAGCGGGGTCTGGCCGCCGAGCTGGACGATGACGCCCTTGACCGGGCCCATCTTCTTCTCGGCCTCGTAGATCTCGAGCACGTCCTCGAAGGTGAGCGGCTCGAAGTAGAGGCGGTCGGACATGTCGTAATCGGTGGACACGGTCTCCGGGTTGCAGTTGACCATGATGGTGTCATAGTCCTTGCCAAGCTCCTGCACGGCGTGCACGCACGTGTAGTCGAACTCGATGCCCTGACCGATGCGGTTCGGGCCGGAGCCGAGGATGATCACAGCCTCGCGTTCGCGCGGGCGCAGCTCGGTTTCGTCGGCGTAGCAGCTGTAGTAGTACGGCGTGGCGGCGTCGAACTCGGCGGCGCAGGTGTCGACGGTCTTGTAGACCGGGCGCAGACCGTAGGTCCAGCGCAGTTCGCGGATGGTGTTCTCGCCTTCATCGCCCAAACCACGCAGGTGGGCCACCTGCACGTCGGACAGACCGGCGAGCTTGGCCTTCTTGAGCAGCCTCGGGGTGAGGGTTTCGGCCTCGCGCACCGTCATGGCGGTCTCATTGATGAGGAAGATCTGCTTCAGGAACCACGGGTCGATCTTGGTGGCCGCGAACACCTGCTCCAGCGTGGCACCGCCCCAGATGGCGCGCATGAGCTGCAGGTAACGGTGTTCGGTCGGGGTGTGGATGGCCTCAAGCAGTTCGGCCACTTCTTCGGCGGACGGCTTCTCGCCATCCCAATTGAAGCCCATGTGGCGCTTGTCGATGGAGCGCATGGCCTTGCCGAGGGACTCCTGGAAGTTGCCGGCCAGGGCCATGGCCTCGCCCACGGACTTCATGGAGGTGGTCAGGGTGGGGTCGGCGCCCGGGAACTTCTCGAAAGCGAAGCGCGGCACCTTGGTGACCACGTAGTCGATGGTCGGCTCGAAGGAGGCCGGCGTGGACTGGGTGATGTCGTTGCGAATCTCGTCGAGCGTGTAGCCGAGGGCCAGCTTGGTGGCGATCTTGGCGATCGGGAAGCCGGTGGCCTTGGAGGCCAGTGCGGAGGAACGGGAGACGCGCGGGTTCATCTCGATGACGATGATGCGGCCGGTGTCCACGCCCACGCCACGGATGATGGCGATGCCGATGTCACGCAGCTTCTGGTATTCGCGGTCGGTCAGGGTGAAGCAGGGGGCCACGGTGATGGAGTCACCGGTGTGCACGCCGACCGGGTCGACGTTCTCGATCGGGCAGACGACCACGACGTTGTCGTTGCGGTCGCGCATGAGCTCGAGCTCGAATTCCTTCCAACCCTCGATGCCCTCTTCGATCAGGACTTCGTCGGTGGGCGAGTAATGGATGCCGGCGCCGGCGCTCCTCCTCGTTGTGGGCGATGCCGGAGCCCAGGCCGCCCATGGTGAAGCTCGGGCGCACGACCAGCGGGTAGCCGAACTTCTCGGCGATCTTGTCGACTTCCTCGATGCTGTGGGCGATGTCGGAGCGGGCGGATTCGGCGCCGGCCTCGTCAACGACCTTCTTGAACAGTTCACGGTCCTCGCCACGGTCGATGGCTTCCAGGGAAGCACCGATCAGTTCGACGTTGTACTTCTTCAGGACGCCGGCCTCGCCCAGCGCCATGGCGGCGTTGAGTGCGGTCTGGCCGCCCAAGGTGGGCAGGAGCGCGTCGGGGCGTTCCTTGGCGATGATCTGCTCGAGGATCGGGGTGGCGATCGGCTCGATGTAGGTGGCGTCAGCCATCTCCGGGTCGGTCATGATGGTGGCCGGGTTGGAGTTCACGAGGATGACGCGGATGCCTTCCTCACGAAGGACGCGGCATGCCTGGGTGCCCGAGTAATCGAACTCCGCAGCCTGACCGATCACGATCGGGCCGGAGCCGATGACCATCACGGATTTGATGTCGGTGCGCTTCGGCATATCACTTACCTTCCTTGGAGTTGTTCTTCATAAGTTCGCAGAAACGGTCGAACAGGTAGGCCGCATCGTGCGGGCCTGCTGCGGCCTCCGGGTGGTACTGCACGGAGAATGCGGGGATGTCCACGCACTGCAGGCCTTCGACCACGTCGTCGTTCAGATCGATGTGGGAGACGAACACCTTGCCGTACTTGCCGTTTTCAAACGGCGCGTCGACCTGCTTGCCGATCGGGGCGTCGACCGCGAAGCCGTGGTTGTGGGCGGTGACCTCGACCTTGCCGGTGGTCAGATCCTTGACCGGCTGGTTGATGCCGCGGTGGCCGAACTTGAGCTTGTAGGTGCCGAAGCCGAGTGCGCGGCCGAGCAGCTGGTTGCCAAAGCAGATGCCGAAGAACGGGTAGCCGGCGTCAAGTACCTGGCGCAGCAGCTCGATTTCGGGACCGGCCTGTTCCGGGTCGCCCGGACCGTTGGAGAAGAAGACGCCGTCCGGGTTCAGGTTCTCGATTTCGGCGAAGGTGATGGTGGAGGGCACCACGTGCACGCGGCAGCCGCGTTCGGCCATGCGGTGCGGGGTCATGCCCTTGATACCGAGGTCCACAGCGGCCACGGTGTACAGCGGCTCCTTGCCTTCGTACTCGCCGCACGGTTCGATGGTGTAGGTCTCCTTGGTGGACACCTCGTCGTACAGGCTCAGACCCTGCATCTGCGGGGTGTTCTTGACGTCTTCGAGCAGCTGCTCGATGGTCTTGAGCGCGCCGGTGGCCTGATCGGTCAGGGCGTCGCCGGAGAAGATGCCGGCGCGCATCACGCCTGCGGAACGCAGGTGGCGCACCAGCTTGCGGGTGTCGATGTGGCTCAGGCCGACGATGCCGTTCTTGGCGAGGTCGTCGTCCAGGCTGCCTTCGGCACGCCAGTTGCTCACGTTCGGAGAGGGATCACGCACAATGTATCCGGCAACCCAGATGCGGGAGGACTCAGGGTCTTCGCTGTTGACGCCGGTATCGCCGATGTGCGGGAACGTCTGCACAACGATCTGGCGATCGTAGCTCGGATCGGTGAGCGTCTCCTGGTATCCGGTCATACCGGTGGCGAAGACGATCTCACCGGTCGTCTCGCCGAGGGCGCCGTATGGCTCCCCCACATATACCTGTCCGTCTTCCAAAACGAGGACTGCATCGTCCTTGTCATACATCGGAATTGCGATGGTCCCGGACTCGTTCTGGCTCACCAAAACCCCCTTATGTTTTTCGGGTATTCGTACCAAGGTTAACGGCCAGCGCAGACTCACACGCCGTTGGACGCAAAGTCTCACCCCCGCTGGCGGGGCTGTCGGCAAGGTGCCGACTTGAGAATGTACGGCGGCACAAGTGTCCGCCCATGAAAAAGCCTCCCGAATGGGGAGGCTGAACAACAAATGACTAATCGACCGTCGGCTGAATCTCAGCGGACGGGGCAGCAGGCTCGTCGGATGCACCGGACGAATCGGGCGAATCGGAAACATCGCCCTCATCGGTCGGCTCGGATGCGGCGGCAGCGGAATCGGACGATTCCTCATCGGCCTCTTCTGCCACGGACTCCGGTGCCGGTGCTGCATTCTTGGCGGTGCACACCGCAGACAGCAGGCCATGGATGAAAGCGGGCGAATCGTCATCGCACAGGGTCTTGGCCAATGCCAGAGCCTCGTCGATGGCGACCTTGTCCGGCACATCATCGGTGAACAGAATCTCCCAAGCGGCGATACGCAGAATGTTGCGATCGACCACGCCCATACGGCGGACCTTCCAACCCGTGGAGTGTTCGTCCAGGGTCATGTCGATCTGACGACGGTGCTCGGCCACGCCCTTGACGATTTCAATGGCATAGTCGGGAAGCGGGGTCTGGGCACCGGGATGTGCGATGCGCTCGTCAAGCAGGGAGAGAATATCCTGGCTTTTTTCGTCGGCTTCGTACAGGGTGTTCAGAGCCCTTTTGCGCGCGGTGGAACGTGCCATACTGCTGCTGTCCTAGTCCTTTATACGGTCGGTCGTCTGTTGAGGATGCGGAGATCAGTTGTTCTCGCGGCCGGTGTAGGAACCGTCCTCGGTGTTGATCTTGACGCGGTCGCCCTCATTGATGAACAGCGGGACCTGAATCTCGGCTCCGGTCCC
>OBZP01000520.1_pt1 | contig 7911 bp, 7 predicted proteins | sample 1476991 | NCBI WGS metagenome assembly OBZP01 (sample SAMEA2580255, study PRJEB22360) | human gut metagenome | biome: human gut; feature: human-associated habitat; material: faeces | place: Denmark | collected 2008/2010 | reverse complement strand
TTCCGCCATTTTCATGCTGCTTCTACTTGGGCATCAGCATCTCGGCGGTCTTCTTCATTACCTTGCGACAACTTGTTCGCTTTGCTGTCCAGATGATGCTCGATGCCGAAGTAACTGCATATCCCCACGAGCGCAAACAGCCCTATATCAACTAACCAGTTCATAGCACGCTCCTTGCCAAAGCTTTTGCCTTAATATGGTGCTGCTGTTCATGGAACGTAATAAAAAAAGCGGGCTCGCAAGCCCGCTTTTGGTTTTTAGATTGAAGACGATCAGGCGCCGTATTCCTCAAGGTAGGCGGCGGCGCGCTGCTGGATGTCGTGGCTGAGCAGCGGGGGGCCGTCGGGGTTCTTCATCTTGGCGGCGGCGTCGAAGATCTCGCGCACGTTGGCGATGGAGAGCACCGGGAAGCCGAATTCGGCTTCCACGGCCTTCACGGCGGACATGTCGGAGTCCTTGGTCTTCTCCATGCGGTCCACGGAGAGCACGAGACCCACGACCTCGACGTTCGCCTCGGCCTTGAGTTTGGGGATGACTTCGCGCACGGCGGTGCCGGCGGTCATCACGTCGTCCACGAGCAGCACCTTCATGCCGTCGGTCAGCGGGGTGCCAACCATCCAGCCGCCGTCGCCGTGGTCCTTCTTCTCCTTGCGGTCGAAGGTGTATCCGACGGTCATGTTGTGGCCGGCGGTCAGCGCGATCGCGGTGGACACGGCCAGCGGAATGCCCTTGTAGGCGGGGCCGAACACGGTGTCGATGTTGCGGGGAATCGTGTTGTGCACGATGGCCTGGCTAATCTTTTCGGCGTAGAACGCGCCGAGCGCGGCGATCTTCTTGCCGTCGTCGAAGGCGCCGGCGTTGATGAAGTACGGGCTCTTGCGGCCGGACTTCAGCGTGAAGTCGCCGAACTTCAGCGCGTTGGATTCCAACAGGAATTCAGTGAAGCGATGTGCGAGTGTTTCTGCCATGATGTTCCTTACCTCCAAGTCTGTCCTGCGGCCAGTTTAGCAGCGAGTTCGGGACGGCTGTCCAACAGGTCGTCGAGTTCGCGGGCGACGCGCAGCGGGGCCACCGGGTCGAAGAGCGCGGCCGCACCCACTTCGACGGCGTTCGCGCCGGCGTACAGGTATTCGAGCGCCTTCTCGCCGCTGTCGATGCCGCCGAGGCCGATGATCGGAATCTCCGGCAGTGCGGTGCGCACCCGATAGACGGCTGCCAGGCCGACCGGCAGGACAGACCCGGCGGCACGGCGGGGCCGGATACGCCGCCGGTGACGTTGGCGATGATCGGCTTGCCGGTGCGAATGTTAATGCGCATGCCTTTGAGCGTGTTGATCATGCTCAACGCGTCGGCGCCATGTTCCACGGCCGCGCGCGCCGGCACGGTGATGTCGGTGACGTTCGGCGTGAGTTTGACGATCATCGGCTTGTCGGTCATCGGGCGCAGCCGGTCCATAAGATTGGCGAGGGCCACCGGGTCGGTGCCCACGCTCATGCCGCCGGCGGAAACGTTCGGGCAGCTGACGTTGATTTCCAGCATGTCCGCGTCGGAGTCGGCGAGCTTTTCCACGACCGCCGCGTAATCGTCATCGCAATGTCCGGCGACATTGGAGATGACGAACGCGCCCGCGGCCTTGAGCTTGGGCAGGTCCTCGGCCAAGTAATGGTCGATGCCGGGATTCTGCAGGCCCACGGCGTTGATGTTCGCGGCCGGCGATTCGGCGGTGCGCGGCGAGGGATTGCCTTCCCACGGTACGGGCGAGGCGCCCTTGGTGCATACGGCGCCGAGCTGGCTGACGTCGTAGAACCAGCGGACGGCGGCGTACTGGAAGGTGCCGGAGGCGGTGCCGACCGGATTCTTCCATTCCAGACCGGCCACCTTGGTGTGGTGCTTCCACACGTGGGGCTCGTACAGGTTGATGTGGTTGTCGCCGCCCTGCGCGGACTGGTTGTTTGCGCTCATCGTCACTTCCCCCATCCGAGCTGTTCGCGGGTGAACACGGGTCCGTCGGAGCAGACCTTGAGGCGGCCGTCCACGGTGTCGATGGTGCACAGCACGCAGGTGCCATAGCCGCAGCCCATGCGCTGTTCCATGCTCAGCTGCGCGGGGATGCCGCGTTCGGCGGCCCAGTCGGCCACGGCCTTCATCATAGGCAGCGGTCCGCAGGACAGAATGATCGGCTTGCGATCGTAGGCCTTCAGGTCGTCGCCTTGTTCCAGTTTGTTGAGCAGGTCGACCACGTTGCCTTCGGCGTCGTCGATGCTCCACGACCAGTCCGCGTACCGGGAGACGTATTCCTCGGCGAAGTGGTCGTTGCGGTAACCGAATACGGCGGTGGCAAAGGAGGCGTCGTGTTCGGCGAGCTTTTGCGCGGCGTAGATTAGCGGGGGCACGCCGAGTCCGCCGCCGACAAGAATGTAGTTGGCGTCTTCCTTGAGGTTGAAGCCGCGGCCGAGCGGGCCGAGCACGTCGACGGTGTCGCCGGCCTGCAGTCCTGCCAACTGTTCGGTGCCGTGTCCCACGACGGCGAAGATCACGCTGACTTCGTCGCCGTCGACTTCGCTGACGCCGAACGGACGCGGCATGAGCATGAAGTCGTCGTGCGTGAACAGGTTGACGAACTGGGCGGGCTTGGCATGGGAGGCGATGAACGGGTCGCGGAACGTCAGTCGCATCACGCGGTCGGTCAGTTCCGTAACCTGCGTGATTTCGACGTTGTGGCGCGGCGGGAAGAATCCGGCCGCAGTCGCTTCCGTAACCACATCATGGGTGGGGGTGAAAGTTGTCATTTCATTCCTATTCAGCACATCAAGCTCCCCCTATCAGGGGAGCGGTCAACCGCAGGATGACTGAGAGGTAGTTAAACACACTCGGCTCCGGTTTCCAGCCCACACTCACGTATAGCCCACAGCCGGACAATCTACCTACCTATATACGGCAACCCGCAGATTATCGCGCATGTCGAGCGCCGCCTGGCGCGCGCTGCTCGCCACAAGGTCCAGCGCCTCGTCGGCGGTCATGGATTCGGAGTACTTGCCGCTCTTCTTCCATGCGCCGATAATGCCGCGCGACGAGTTGACGATGGCGCCGCTGCCCTGCTTGTCGAACATGCCTGCCACGTCCGCGGCCGTGCCGCCCTGCGCACCGTAGCCCGGCACGAGGAAGAACGTGTGCGGCATACGTTCACGCAACGCCTTGCCTTCCTCGGGGTGGGTGGCGCCGACCACCGCGCCCACGCGGGAGTAGCCGTGGCTGAGCAGCGCGCCGCCCCCCGCGGGGAGTGCCCGGGCCTGCCGATGGTCTCGGCGCCCCATCCTTCCACAAGATCGGCCACGTGCTCGTAGACCTTCGTGCCGTCGGCCAGGTCGAGCATCTGCAGTTCGCTGGAGGACGGGTTGGAGGTGCGCACGAGCACGAAGATGTCCTTGTCGGCTTCGGCGGCGGCCTCGACGAACGGGGTGATGCCGTCGGTGCCGAGATACGGGTTGACGGTCACCGCATCCTCATGCCACGGGTCGAAGTCGCCCACGCCGTTCAGGTGGTGGGCGTAGGCGGCTGCGGTGGAGCCGATGTCGCCACGCTTGATGTCGCCGAGCACGTAGAGGCCCTGCTGGGCCGCGTATTCGCAGGTCATCGTGTAGATGTCCACGCCGGCGGGGCCGAGCGCCTCGTACATGGCGATCTGCGGTTTGACGGCGGGCACGATGTCGGCGATGGCGTCAATGATCGTGCGGTTGTATTCGAAGTAGGCGACGGCCAGCTGCGCGGATTCGACTTCCTCCGGGGATTCGACCGAGTCACGCACCTCGTCGGCAAAGCTCGCCACGACCTGCGGCGGCACCAGCGCCTCAGTGGGGTCAAGGCCCACGACGCTGGGGTTCTGAGTGTTGTCAATCGCTTCGATCAGGCGATCCATGCTGCTCCTTGTGTTATCTACAGACGGCTGAACATCAGCTGGGAGCCGATGATTGTGGCGAGGGGGCGTCCGGGGACCTGCCAGCCGCCGAACGGGGTGTTACGAGCCTTGGAGTGGAACTGTTCGGGGTCCACGGTCCATTCCTCGGCGGCGTTGAGCACCACGAGGTCGACATTGTCGGCGTCATCCACGCGGCTCAAGTCGAGCAGTCGGTTGACGCCTTCACGCTGCGGCTGAGCGTCGCTCTCCCCCGCAATCACGCCATCCGGATCATCCCCGGTGGGCGCGGGTTCGGCGTAGTCCTCGACCAGCGCGGCTACGTCGGTTGGCACATGCCCCATGAGTTCGGCAGGTCCAACGGACATGAGCTCGATCAGACGCTCATCGGAAATGAAGCCGCCGTCGACGAGCACCTTGTGGCACACGCCGTACGCGCATTCCAGTCCGATGATGCCGTTGGGCGCCTCAAGGAAGCCGAGTTCCTTCTCTGCCAACGTGTGCGGCGCATGGTCGGTGGCCAGCAGATCCACGGTGCCGTCGGCGATGGCCGCGATGGTGGCTTTGCGGTCCGCTTCGGAGCGCAGTGGCGGATTCATCTTGGCGAGCGTGCCGTACTTGAGCAGCGCCTCGTCGCTCAACGCCAGATAGTGCGGCGCGGTCTCGCAGGTAATCGGCAGTCCTTCGGCCTTGGCCCTGCGAATCGCCTCGAACGAGATGGCAGTGCTCACATGCTGGAAGTGCACGTGGACACCGGTGCGGCGGGCCGCTTCGATATCGCGGGCCACGATCTTGAGCTCGGTGTCTTCCGGAATGCCGGGCACGCCAAGCTCGCGGGAAACGGGGCCTTCGTTCACGGCACCTGTATCGTGATGCTCGCAATGCTCGATCAGGTACAGGTCGGAGGCCTTGACGTTCTCCAGCACCTGGTCCAGGATCTCCGGCGTCACAGCGGAACCGTCGTCGCTGATTGCGGTGATGGGGTGCGTGAGCATGGCCGGCGTCTTGGCGTCGTCCTCGAATCCGGGCACGTACTTGAGCCAATCGGCAACGTCGCTTGCCTCATGACCGGCGCGATCCTTGGACGCGCACACGCACAGATCGTAACGAACCGGCAATTGAACGTCATGCGCAGTATCGTACTGCTGCAGGAAGTCGATGACGTTGTCGAAGCCGGCATCCAGAACCTCTTTTGCACCGGTCGCTTCCGGGCCAGACACGGTCTGCCCATCCAGTGCCGGCAACGTGTTCGGCATGATGAGCACGTTCGTGTATCCGCCGGATGCGGACGCACGGCAGCCGGAGACCATCGATTCCTTGTAGGTCTGGCCGGGATCGCGGAAGTGGACGTGTGGGTCTTCGAAACCGGGGGCCACGGTCAGGCCGGTGGCGTCGATGTCGGCGCCGTCAGCCACGGCGGAGGTGTCGGCGAAGTAGGCGGCAGCGGTCCCGGGCACCACGAGGTCGATGACCTCGCCGGTGTTCCAGACCTTGATGTTGCGTAGGGTGATGCTCACAGTTTGGCTTCCTCGTCGCAGTAGTCGCAGCGGTATTCGAGCCGCTCGGAGTGCACGAGGTGGAACATCTGCTTGATGCCGGGCTCGGCGGTGGTCACGCAGCGCGGGTTCACGCAGGAAATCACGCCGACGATGTGCTCGGGCAGGTTCGGCTGCTTCTTTTCGACGATCTTGCCGCCGCGCACCACGTCCACGGTGGCTTGGCGGGCCACGAAGCCGAGCACGTCGAGGTCGATGTCCTTGTCATCTTCGATTTTGATGATGTCCTTGGAGCCGTAACGCTTGGAGTCGGCGTTCATGATGAGCGCAAGCTTGGTTTTGGCCGGGTCGATTTTCAGGTATTCGAGAACCTTCAGCGAGGTTCCGGCCGGCACATGGTCGATAATGATGCCGTTCTGAATGCTGGTGACTTCCATCAGGCCTGAACCTCCTTGGGGTTGAGCGGTTCGTATCCGGGCAGTTCGTCGCCCACCACGGTGCTTTCGAGGGCCATGCGCACGAGCATGCCGTTCTTGACCTGTTCGAAGTAGGCGGCACGCGGGTCGTCGTCCACGTCCACGGCGATTTCGTTGACGCGCGGCAGCGGGTGAAGCACGGCCATGGACGGCTTGGCGAGCTGCAGCTTCTCTTCGTCGAGAATGTAGGTGTCGCGCAGGCGCAGGTAGTCGTCTTCGTTGAAGAAGCGTTCCTTCTGTACGCGGGTCATGTACAGCACGTCGAGGTCGCCGATCACGGAGGCCAGGTCGCGCACTTCCACGTAGGAGCAGCTGTCGGTGGCGTTGATGCGGTCGATCACGTACTGCGGGGTCTTGAGCTCGTCCGGGCTGATGAGCACGAAGCGCACGTTGCCGAAGCGGCACAGGGTCTCGATCAGGGAGTGCACGGTGCGGCCGAAGGTCAAATCGCCGCACAGTCCCACGGTCAGGTCGGTGATGCGGCCGAAGCGCGACTGCAGCGTGGCCAGGTCGGCCAGCGTCTGCGTGGGGTGCATGTGGCCGCCGTCGCCGGCGTTGATTACCGGCACGGATGCGGCGCGGGAGGCCACCAGCGCGGCACCCTCCTTCGGGTGACGGATGGCGACCACGTCCACGTAGTTGGACACGGTCTTCAACGTGTCGGCGATGGATTCGCCCTTGGTCACGGAGGCCAGCTGCGCGCCGGCGAATCCGATGACCTTGCCGCCGAGACGTAGCATTGCGGTCTCAAAGCTCAGGCGCGTACGGGTGGAGGGCTCGTAGAACAGCGTGGCCAGCACTCGCCCATCGCAGGTATGGGCAATCTCTTTGCGGTGGGAATCGATGTATTCGGCCTTATGCAGCAGGTCGAGAATCTGGTTTGTAGACAGGCCGTCCAGCGTTACGACGCTTTTGCCGACCATTGGCGTTTCTTCAGACAAGGCTCACCTTTTCGCTCGTGGTTTTCAGGTGGCCACCCTTGCGTGACCTAATCTAACTTACGCCATTTTTCGGACAGCCGCATTCACCGAGTGTCCACCTGAAAATCCAACGAATATGCTGCCTTATCGCTGCGCGCGGCGTCGATTTCGTTCCAGTCGCGGTGCGATCACGTGCATACGCGGGCGGTTTGCGGCTGCTGCGTTGCGGCGGAGGCCGTGGCGGTGGTTGCCGCAGCCGCCTCGCCTTCGGTCTTCCCATAGAACAAGCGCTGGCATACGTCACGGCATTTGCGCATCACGGCCAGCAGGTCGTTCTCGAAATGCTGGCCGCGGTGGGCGCCGTAGCCGAGGTAGACGGCGATGCCGCCCAGCGAATAGATGTCATCAGGCAGAATATCGGCCTGGTTGGCGCGCCCGCTCCACAGATAGCTGCCGTTGCGGGCCGCGGTGCACAACGTCCATGCCTTGCGCAGCTGAATCGCGTCGATAGCGCTGATGAGCTTCTTGGCTTCCAGCACGTCCAATGCCTCCAGCGTGCCGTTGACGCGCAGATCTTTGATATCGCCGGCGTGCTGGAGCTGCATGAGTTGCACGGTCCATTCCACGTCAGACAAGCCGCCCTTGCCGAGCTTCAGATGCCGTTCACGGCGCACGCCGCGCGGCAGACGCTCGGCTTCCATGCGGGCCTTGAGCTTGCGGATGTTCTGCAATTCTGCTTCAGTCAGTTCCGTGGTCGGGTAGCGCAGCGGGTCGGCGATGTTGATCAGGAAGTCCCGCGCCAGTTCAGCGTCGCCGGCCGCGTACCGGGCGCGCAGCAGCGCCTGGCGCTCCCAGGTCGAAGCCCAGGATTCGTAGTATTCCTCGCAGGAGGCATAGGAGCGCACGAGCGGGCCGTTCTTGCCTTCCGGGCGCAGGTCCAGGTCGAGTTCGATCTTGGGTTCCAGCGTCGTCGGTCCTTGCAGGATGTTGCGCAGGTCTTCCACGACCTTCTTGGCGAAGGCGTTGGCTTGGCCGTCGTCGGCATCGTCGGCCGGACGGTAGATGAGAATGGCATCCGCATCGGAGCTGAAGTTCACTTCGCGCCC
>OBZP01000502.1_pt1 | contig 8160 bp, 4 predicted proteins | sample 1476991 | NCBI WGS metagenome assembly OBZP01 (sample SAMEA2580255, study PRJEB22360) | human gut metagenome | biome: human gut; feature: human-associated habitat; material: faeces | place: Denmark | collected 2008/2010 | reverse complement strand
TAGCTGTAAAAGCGGGCGCGGTCTTTCCAGAAAAGCATGAAAGGCAGCGCCAGAACGCCCACTGCAACCGCATAAGTACGGCGTAAAAAGATAAGCCATGCAGGATATTCTCTGTAGAGTTCCATACTTTTCTCCCCCTTTTGTATCTACCCGGTGAATGGCACCGGAAAAATGAATTTGTTTATCTGATGAAAATAGTACCGCCTTTTGTGTAATTTTACTACTCATCCGACCACTTATTTTTGCTTATTGATGGTTTATTTGCATTCACCGTGTAATTAAGTTACATGAAAGTTAAATTAATACTAATCATTAGTTAAATCATGGCTTTTGCCATTTTTATACTTTTTTTACACCCCGCCCGCAGATTTTTGCGAAATCTTTGCAGCCAGAATTCTACCCTTCCGGTATCACTTTTAGGCCACTGGAGGTGCACTGTGAGTGCAGGCGTGATAGCCGGCGTGTTGCTGGTGTTTTTATTACTGGGTTATCTGGTTTATGCCCTGATCAATGCGGAGGCGTTCTGATGACTGCGCAAGGGTTCTTACTGATCGCCACGTTTTTACTGGTGTTAATGGTGCTGGCACGTCCTTTAGGCAGCGGGCTGGCGCGGCTGATTAATGACATACCTCTTCCCGGTACAGCGGGTGTTGAACGCGTACTCTTTCGTTTACCTGGCGTCTCTGACAGTGAGATGAACTGGAAGCAATATCTCTGTGCCATTCTCGGCCTGAACATGCTGGGGCTGGCGGTGCTGTTTTTTATGTTGCTCGGTCAGCACTATCTGCCGCTTAACCCACAGCAGTTGCCGGGGCTGTCGTGGGATCTGGCGCTGAATACTGCCGTCAGCTTTGTCACCAATACCAACTGGCAATCTTACAGCGGTGAAACCACGTTGAGCTATTTCAGCCAGATGGCGGGCTTAACGGTGCAAAACTTTCTTTCTGCCGCCAGCGGGATTGCGGTGATTTTTGCCCTCATTCGTGCATTTACCCGCCAGAGCATGAGCACACTCGGGAATGCCTGGGTCGATCTGCTACGCATCACGTTATGGGTGCTAGTCCCTGTGGCGTTGTTGATCGCACTGTTTTTTATTCAACAAGGTGCGCTGCAAAACTTTCTGCCCTATCAGGCAGTGAATACCGTTGAAGGAGCGCAACAGCTGTTACCCATGGGTCCGGTGGCTTCTCAGGAAGCGATAAAGATGCTCGGCACTAACGGCGGTGGCTTCTTTAATGCCAACTCGTCGCATCCGTTTGAAAACCCAACCGCACTGACCAACTTCGTGCAGATGCTGGCGATCTTCTTGATCCCAACGGCACTGTGCTTTGCCTTTGGCGAAGTGGCGGGCGATCGGCGTCAGGGGCGCATGTTGCTGTGGGCGATGTCAGTGATTTTTGTCATCTGCGTAGGCGTGGTGATGTGGGCAGAAGTTCAGGGTAATCCTCATCTGCTGGCGCTGGGTGCGGACAGCAGCATCAATATGGAAGGTAAAGAGAGCCGTTTCGGCGTGCTGGTCAGTAGCCTGTTTGCGGTCGTGACTACGGCGGCTTCCTGTGGCGCGGTGATTGCGATGCATGATTCGTTTACCGCTCTCGGTGGCATGGTGCCGATGTGGCTGATGCAAATTGGTGAAGTGGTATTCGGCGGTGTCGGTTCTGGTCTTTACGGCATGATGCTGTTTGTTCTGCTGGCGGTGTTTATTGCCGGGCTGATGATTGGTCGTACACCGGAATATCTGGGTAAAAAAATCGACGTACGTGAGATGAAACTGACCGCGCTGGCGATTCTGGTCACCCCGACGCTGGTGCTGATGGGCGCGGCGCTGGCAATGATGACCGACGCCGGACGTAGCGCCATGCTCAACCCTGGCCCGCATGGTTTTAGCGAAGTGCTGTACGCCGTGTCATCCGCCGCTAACAACAACGGCAGCGCCTTTGCCGGATTAAGCGCCAACTCTCCGTTCTGGAACTGTTTACTGGCGTTCTGCATGTTTGTTGGTCGCTTCGGGGTGATTATCCCGGTGATGGCAATTGCCGGTTCGCTGGTGAGTAAAAAGAGCCACCCCGCCAGCTCCGGTACACTGCCTACGCACGGCCCGCTGTTTGTTGGCCTGTTAATCGGCACCGTGTTGCTGGTTGGCGCACTGACCTTTATCCCTGCCCTGGCGCTTGGTCCGGTGGCGGAATATCTCTCCTGATGATATTGAGTGAGCACTGAATATGAGTCGTAAACAACTGGCGCTATTCGAACCAACACTTGTCCTTCAGGCGCTGAAAGAAGCGGTGAAAAAATTAAACCCGCAGGCGCAATGGCGCAATCCGGTGATGTTTATCGTCTGGATCGGCAGTTTGCTGACCACCTGTATTTGCATCGCAATGGCAAGCGGTGCGATGCCTGGCAATGCGCTGTTTAGCGCGGCAATTAGCGGCTGGCTGTGGGTCACCGTACTGTTCGCTAATTTCGCCGAGGCGCTGGCAGAAGGCCGCAGTAAAGCGCAGGCCAACAGTCTGAAAGGGGTGAAAAAAACTGCCTTTGCCCGCAAGCTGCGTGAGCCGAAATATGGCGCTGCGGCGGACAAAGTTCCCGCCGATCAACTGCGTAAAGGCGATATCGTACTGGTAGAAGCTGGCGATATTATCCCCTGCGATGGTGAAGTCATTGAAGGGGGCGCATCGGTCGATGAAAGCGCCATCACCGGGGAATCGGCACCGGTGATCCGTGAATCCGGCGGCGATTTTGCCTCCGTCACTGGCGGCACGCGTATTCTTTCTGACTGGCTGGTGATTGAGTGCAGCGTTAACCCCGGCGAGACATTTCTGGATCGGATGATCGCGATGGTGGAAGGCGCGCAGCGACGTAAAACGCCAAACGAGATTGCCCTGACCATCCTGCTGATTGCCCTGACTATCGTCTTTTTACTGGCAACCGCCACGCTGTGGCCGTTTTCCGCGTGGGGCGGTAATGCAGTCAGCGTAACGGTACTGGTGGCGCTGCTGGTCTGTCTGATCCCAACGACCATTGGCGGTCTGTTGTCAGCGATCGGCGTCGCCGGGATGAGTCGGATGCTGGGCGCGAATGTGATTGCCACCAGCGGACGTGCAGTTGAAGCGGCGGGTGACGTTGACGTCCTGCTGCTGGATAAAACCGGCACCATCACGCTAGGTAACCGTCAGGCATCGGAGTTTATCCCTGCGCAGGGCGTAGAGGAAAAAACGCTGGCCAACGCCGCACAACTGGCTTCGCTGGCTGATGAAACGCCGGAAGGTCGCAGTATTGTGATCCTCGCCAAGCAGCGTTTTAATCTGCGCGAGCGCGATGTGCAGTCGCTCCATGCCACCTTTGTACCGTTTACTGCGCAAAGCCGGATGAGCGGGATCAACATCGACAACCGCATGATCCGTAAAGGTTCTGTCGATGCCATTCGCCGCCATGTTGAGGCTAATGGTGGTCACTTCCCTGCCGATGTCGATCAAAAAGTCGATCAGGTTGCGCGTCAGGGGGCCACGCCGCTGGTGGTGGTGGAAGGTTCCCGTGTGCTGGGCGTTATTGCGCTGAAAGATATCGTCAAAGGCGGTATTAAAGAGCGCTTCGCCCAGCTGCGCAAAATGGGCATTAAAACGGTGATGATTACCGGCGATAACCGTCTGACTGCCGCCGCCATTGCTGCGGAAGCGGGCGTCGATGATTTTCTCGCCGAAGCGACACCGGAGGCCAAGCTGGCATTGATTCGTCAGTATCAGGCGGAAGGCCGTTTGGTGGCGATGACCGGCGACGGCACCAATGATGCTCCGGCGCTGGCGCAGGCAGATGTCGCGGTAGCGATGAACTCCGGTACTCAGGCGGCGAAAGAAGCGGGCAATATGGTGGATCTCGACTCTAACCCGACCAAGTTGATCGAGGTGGTGCACATTGGCAAACAGATGCTGATGACCCGTGGCTCGCTGACCACCTTCAGCATTGCCAACGATGTGGCGAAATACTTCGCCATTATTCCGGCGGCGTTCGCGGCAACATATCCACAGTTAAATGCGCTGAACATCATGCGCCTGCATTCGCCCGACTCCGCAATCCTCAGTGCGGTCATTTTCAACGCCTTGATTATCGTCTTTTTGATTCCCCTGGCGTTAAAAGGCGTGAGTTATAAACCGCTTACCGCTTCTGCCATGTTGCGCCGTAACTTATGGATTTACGGTCTGGGTGGGCTGCTGGTGCCGTTTATTGGTATCAAAGTCATTGATTTACTGCTGACCGTTTGCGGTCTGGTGTGAGGTTTACCATGCGTGGATTACGTCCGGCATTATCGACATTTATCTTTCTGTTATTGATTACTGGCGGCGTTTACCCGCTGCTAACCACCGCGCTGGGGCAATGGTGGTTTCCCTGGCAGGCCAACGGTTCGTTGATCCGTGAAGGTGATACGGTGCGCGGTTCGGCATTAATCGGGCAGAATTTTACCGGCAACGGCTATTTTCATGGTCGCCCGTCGGCAACGGCAGAAATGCCCTATAATCCACAGGCTTCTGGCGGGAGCAATCTGGCGGTCAGTAACCCTGAGCTGGATAAACTAATAGCCGCACGCGTTGCTGCATTACGGGCCGCTAACCCTGATGCCAGCGCGAACGTTCCGGTTGAACTGGTGACGGCATCGGCAAGCGGGCTGGACAATAACATCACCCCGCAAGCGGCAGCCTGGCAGATCCCACGCGTGGCGAAAGCGCGTAATCTCAGCGTTGAACAGCTCACGCAACTGATCGCAAAATACAGCCAACAACCGCTGGTGAAATATATCGGCCAGCCGGTCGTCAACATTGTCGAACTCAATCTGGCGCTGGATAAGCTTGATGAATAACGAACCCTTACGTCCCGACCCCGATCGTCTGCTGGAACAAACTGCCGCGCCGCATCGGGGGAAGCTGAAAGTTTTCTTCGGTGCCTGCGCAGGCGTCGGGAAGACCTGGGCGATGCTGGCAGAAGCCCAGCGACTGCGGGCGCAAGGGCTGGATATTGTGGTTGGCGTGGTAGAAACCCACGGGCGGAAAGATACCGCCGCAATGCTGGAAGGGCTGGCTGTTCTGCCGTTAAAACGCCAGGCGTACCGTGGGCGGCACATCAGCGAGTTTGATCTCGATGCCGCCCTCGCCCGCCGTCCGGCACTGATCTTAATGGACGAACTGGCGCACAGTAATGCGCCAGGTTCTCGTCATCCTAAACGCTGGCAGGACATCGAAGAGCTGCTGGAAGCTGGCATTGATGTTTTCACAACCGTCAACGTTCAGCATCTGGAAAGTCTGAATGATGTGGTCAGCGGCGTCACCGGAATTCAGGTACGGGAAACCGTGCCCGATCCTTTTTTCGATGCCGCCGACGACGTGGTGCTGGTGGACTTGCCCCCGGACGATCTGCGTCAACGGCTGAAAGAAGGTAAAGTCTATATTGCCGGGCAGGCGGAACGCGCCATTGAACATTTTTTTCGCAAAGGCAATCTGATCGCCCTGCGCGAACTGGCACTGCGCCGTACTGCCGATCGCGTAGATGAGCAAATGCGCGCCTGGCGGGGGCATCCTGGCGAAGAGAAAGTCTGGCACACGCGCGACGCGATCCTTTTATGCATCGGGCATAACACCGGCAGCGAAAAACTGGTCCGCGCGGCGGCGCGGCTGGCGTCACGGCTGGGTAGCGTCTGGCACGCGGTGTATGTTGAAACCCCTGCCCTGCATCGCTTACCGGAGAAAAAACGTCGGGCAATTCTCAGCGCCTTACGTCTGGCGCAGGAGCTGGGCGCAGAGACGGCAACACTTTCTGATCCAGCGGAAGAGAAAGCGGTAGTGCGTTATGCCCGTGAACATAATCTTGGCAAGATTATTCTCGGTCGCCCGGCCTCGCGCCGCTGGTGGCGTCGGGAAACGTTTGCTGACCGACTGGCGCGCATCGCCCCCGATCTCGATCAGGTGCTGGTCGCGCTTGATGAACCACCCGCCCGCACGATAAACAACGCGCCGGATAGCCGCTCGTTTAAAGACAAGTGGCGGGTACAGATTCAGGGATGCGTGGTTGCCGCCGCGTTATGCGCCGTTATCACCTTAATTGCCATGCAGTGGCTGATGGCGTTTGATGCCGCCAACCTGGTGATGCTGTATCTACTTGGCGTGGTGGTGGTGGCGCTATTTTATGGGCGCTGGCCTTCGGTGGTTGCTACCGTCATTAATGTGGTGAGTTTCGATCTCTTTTTTATCGCCCCACGCGGCACGCTCGCCGTCTCTGATGTGCAATATCTGCTGACCTTCGCGGTGATGTTAACCGTCGGGCTGGTGATCGGGAACCTTACTGCTGGCGTTCGTTATCAGGCGCGGGTAGCCCGTTACCGCGAGCAACGCACACGGCACTTATATGAAATGTCGAAAGCTCTGGCGGTGGGCCGCAGTCCGCAGGACATCGCCGCCACCAGCGAACAATTTATTGCCTCCACGTTTCATGCCCGCAGTCAGGTGTTGTTGCCCGATGACAACGGTAAATTGCAGCCGTTAACACATCCGCAAGGAATGACGCCGTGGGACGATGCCATCGCGCAGTGGAGTTTTGATAAAGGCCTGCCTGCGGGCGCGGGCACCGACACGTTACCCGGTGTACCGTACCAGATTTTGCCGCTAAAAAGCGGCGAGAAAACCTACGGGCTGGTGGTGGTGGAACCGGGGAATCTGCGCCAGTTGATGATCCCGGAACAGCAACGCCTGCTGGAGACGTTTACGCTGTTAGTCGCCAATGCCCTTGAGCGGCTGACACTGACCGCCAGCGAAGAACAGGCGCGGATGGCAAGCGAACGAGAACAGATCCGCAACGCCCTGCTGGCGGCGCTTTCGCATGATTTACGCACGCCGCTTACGGTGCTGTTCGGTCAGGCAGAAATCTTAACGCTCGATCTGGCGAGCGAAGGATCGCCCCACGCCCGCCAGGCCAGCGAGATTCGTCAGCATGTGCTGAACACGACCCGACTGGTGAATAATCTACTGGATATGGCGCGAATTCAGTCCGGCGGCTTTAATTTGAAGAAAGAGTGGTTAACGCTGGAAGAAGTGGTCGGCAGCGCGCTGCAAATGCTGGAACCGGGTTTATCGTCGCCCATCAATCTTTCTCTGCCAGAACCGCTGACCTTAATCCACGTTGACGGGCCACTCTTTGAACGGGTGCTGATTAATCTGCTGGAGAACGCGGTGAAATACGCGGGTGCGCAGGCCGAAATTGGTATCGATGCCCACGTTGAGGGCGAAAATCTACAACTGGATGTCTGGGATAATGGCCCCGGTCTTCCGCCAGGCCAGGAGCAGACGATATTTGATAAGTTTGCTCGCGGGAATAAAGAGTCGGCGGTGCCGGGTGTAGGGCTTGGGCTGGCAATTTGTCGGGCGATTGTGGATGTACACGGCGGCACCATTACCGCGTTCAACCGACCGGAAGGTGGTGCCTGTTTTCGTGTTACACTTCCCCAGCAAACTGCCCCTGAACTTGAAGAATTTCATGAGGATATGTGACAAACGTTCTGATTGTTGAAGATGAACAGGCTATTCGTCGCTTTCTGCGCACGGCGCTGGAGGGCGATAGGATGCGCGTCTTTGAGGCCGAAACGCTGCAACGCGGCTTGCTGGAAGCGGCTACCCGTAAGCCAGATTTGATTATTCTCGATCTCGGCCTGCCCGATGGTGATGGGATTGAGTTTATCCGCGACCTGCGCCAGTGGAGCGCGGTGCCGGTGATTGTGCTTTCCGCACGTAGCGAAGAGAGCGATAAAATCGCCGCGCTGGATGCCGGAGCGGATGATTACCTGAGTAAGCCATTTGGTATTGGCGAATTGCAGGCCCGTCTGCGCGTCGCATTACGCCGCCACTCTGCCACCACCACGCCCGATCCGCTGGTGAAATTTTCCAATGTTACCGTCGATTTAGCGGCTCGAGTGATCCATCGCGGTGAGGAAGAGGTGCATCTCACCCCGATTGAGTTCCGCCTGCTGGCGGTGTTGCTTAATAATGCGGGAAAAGTGCTCACCCAGCGCCAGCTACTTAACCAGGTGTGGGGGCCAAACGCGGTCGAACACAGTCATTATTTGCGTATTTATATGGGGCATCTGCGACAAAAACTGGAGCAAGATCCCGCCCGCCCCCGCCA
>OBZP01000499.1_pt1 | contig 8176 bp, 4 predicted proteins | sample 1476991 | NCBI WGS metagenome assembly OBZP01 (sample SAMEA2580255, study PRJEB22360) | human gut metagenome | biome: human gut; feature: human-associated habitat; material: faeces | place: Denmark | collected 2008/2010 | reverse complement strand
GAGCGCCAGGCCCGCATCGTGTCCCCAGTCCCTCCCGCCCCCGCCGTAACGGCCCATGGCGATGACGGTGATGCCGGCCGGCGCGGTTTCGACGCCGAACTCGGCGATCTGGTGGCGCACGGCCCAGGTCAGGGAGGCATCGATGATCGCGTCATACACGTCGGTCATGGCCTTGAGACTGTCGGAGTCGCTGATCACACCGCTCATCCAAGACAGGCCGATGCGTTCGATTTCGTGGCGGCGCATGGCGCGCATGGAGGTGGCGAACTCGTTGATGTTCGAGCCGAAACGTTCCAGCGCCGAGCCGGTCTGCACGTCCAAGGCCTCGCGCGTGCGGGCCTGCAGATTGTCGTCGTCGCCAAGCCAGCTGATCGATTCGACCGACTTGTTGAGCGCGTCGCCCAGGAATCGTGAGTTGGACAGGATGTGGCACAGGCGCTGGGCGGCGGAGGTGGAGTCGCGCAGGAAGCCGAGGTAGCCGGATTCGGTGCCGAAGTTCTCCTCCAGTTTGCGCCAGTTGAGCAGGCCCATGTCCGGGTTCTGGCCCTCGCCCAGCCACTGCAAGACGGCGGGCAGAATGATGCGGTTGATTTTGGCCGCGCGCCCCACGCCGGCGGTGAGCGCCTGCACGTGGCGGATGGCGGCGTCCGGGTCGCCGAAACCGATGGATTCGAATCGTTCCTGTGCTGCCTCGACGCTCAGGACGATCTGGTCGTTCTCCATCTGGGCGTTGACCGGCAGCATCGGGCGATAGTAGATGTCGAGGTGCAGGTGGCGTACTTCGCGGCGGGTGTCGTCGTACTTGTCGACGAGTTCTTCCGGGTGCAGGCCGAATGCGCGGGCGAGTCGGCGCAGCTCCTGGTTCTGGTTGAGCTCGTCCACGTCGATGTCGCGCTTCTTTTCGAGGCCTCCGACCGAGGCCCGGCCGAGGTCCGGGAACAGGTGCGTGCGCTTCAGGGACCAGATCTGCTGGCGATGTTCCATCACGCGCTCGAAGCGGTAGTCCTGGGACATGCGCACGGCCTGCTTGCGCGAGACATAGCCGCCTTCGGACAGGCGCTGCAGCGAGTCGAGCGTGTTGCTGGTGCGCAGCGATTCGTCGGTGCGGCCGTGTACGAGCTGGAGCATCTGCACGGTGAATTCCACATCGCGCAGACCGCCGCGGCCGAGCTTAATCTCGCGGTCCTTCAGGGGCGCGGGAATCAAATCCTCCACGCGCTTGCGCATTTTCTGGCAGTCGTAGACGAAGTTCTTGCGCTTGGATGCGCTCCACACGAACGGCCGGGTCATGTCCATGTAGGCCTGACCGAGGTCGGGGTCGCCGGCCACCGGGCGGGCCTTGAGCAGCGCTTGGAACTCCCAATTCTCGGCCCACTGCTCGTAATAGTTCTTGTGCGAGGAGAGCACGCGCACCAGCGCGCCGTCCTTGCCTTCCGGGCGCAGGCCGCCGTCGATCTGCCACAGCGGCTGCTCGGCCACGCCCATGATGGCGGACTGGCAGACGCGCTGTAACATGGTGCCCATCTTGGTGCCCACGCGAATCAGCGTCTGATGGTCCACATCCTTGTCGGCCGGTTCGACCACGTAGATGAGGTCCACGTCGGAGACGTAGTTCAGTTCCTGTGCGCCGAGTTTGCCCATGCCGATGATGGTGAAGCGCACGTGCTCGCTGCCCTCGGTTTCGTGGCGGGCGATGGCCAGCGCGCCTTCGAGCGCCGCGTCCGCGAGGTCGGACAGTTCGCGGCTGATGGTCGGTTGGATGGAGGTCGGGTCGTCCGCCACGGCATCCTGGGCGATGATGGCGGCCAGTTGGTTCCGGTAGCTGGAACGCAGGGCCGTGGCCGCTTCGGCCAGATCCTTGGAGGCGACGGGCATGGCCGGTTCGTCCGGGTCCGCGCCGACCGCCTTGAGCAGACGTGCACGGCGTTGCGCGTGATTGAACAGATGGCTGTTGCAGTTGTCGACTGCTGCCGCCTCCACAAGCTGCGGCTTGAAGCGCATGAACTTGCCCATCGCGTCGGAGACGCCGAGCACCGTGACCAGACGCTTCAGGGCGTCGTTGTCGGGGATGACGTGTTCCAGATCGCGCTGGCTGGATTGCATCGCGTTGACGATATCCACGAAATTGCTCAATGCCATATCGGGGTCGCAGGCGTGGGCCAGCGCGCTCAGCAGTTCGGCGCATCGCTCATCGGGAATGTCGTCCGCCTTGAGCTGGTCGAACAAGGCGCGGGCCTTGTCGAGGTCTTGCAGACCTGCCCTGATGAGGTCCATGGAGCTGGGTTTGAAGATCGACGATTCCATAAGATTCCACTATATACGCTCATGCCCTCCGAATGGGGCATGAGCCGGGAAGGAGTCATCGGGCGACGCTGATGAGCTCCGAGGAATCCATATCGTAATCGGCCATGGCGTAGGAACGGATGGCGGGGTCATCATAGGTGTTCATGTAATAGGTGTTGGTCTTGGACGAATATCCGCTGGTGAACAGCGTGCGTTCGAACTGGCCGTCGCCCATCTTCGCCATGCCGTCCACCATCTGCACGGAGCCGAGGGTGTGGAACAGGCGCGACACATTGGCGGCTTCATCGTTCTGCTGCGGGTAATGCGCGCTGGTGTAGGCCACACGAACGAAGCGCGACGGGGAACTCACGTCGCCCGGGATGCCATGCATGCCCACACCCGCACCCCAGGCGGTCAAGGAGGCCTTGCCCCATGAAGTCGGTTCGGCCATCTCGTTGCTGACGCACATGTAGTTGCGCAGGTTTTCCATATGGAAGTCGAACGTCGGCTGATTGGTCAGCACATCGACGTCATCATGATGCACGTGCATGCCATCGGCCATCTGCTCGACGACGATGCTGCGCTTGCCGTCGCCGATGAACCAGTGCAGCAGAGACTCCTGCTGTCCCGGCACGATCTGGGAGACGAGCGTCACGTTCCTGAGCGCCTCCTCGACCTCGTCGACGGAGTCGAAATTACGCGCCACCCACAGCGGAAATTCGAACGTGGCGACGTTTTCCGTGCCTTCGACCGGTTCGTGGACGAACGAGGCGTAGCCGGGGAAATTCAAGCCGGCGATGGCCAGACCATGTTCATTGGCGCAGTCGAAATACATCGGCCTATCGGCCATGACCACACCCACGCCGATCACCGCGTTCGGCTTCGCCTTGCCGCCCGCACCAAACACCGTGTCATAGTGGTAGCCGCGCGGAGTAACCAGGATGGTCTCCCCATATGAGAAACTCCAGTCGAGATTACGGCCGAAATAGGTGTTGCCCTCATCATCGGAGAAACGGACACCAGTGCACATAACGGACTCCCTTCCATCGCTTTGGTTGGCTTGCACGTTCATGATACCCATCGGCCGCTGGGAGAACTCTGGGTTTCGCCAGCAGATTAACGTGCGGCGCGACGCATTGAGATGCGCCGCGCCGCGATATGCGTCAACCTTGCGTACCGCGGAACAACGGTTCCGCATTGCGCCAGATACGGCGCGTGGTGGCGGGGTGGTTCATCGAATACAGGTGGACGCCGTCCACGTCGTGGGCCACGAGGTCGGCGATCTGCTCGGAAGCGTAGAGGATGCCGGCGGCACGCAGGGACTGGATGTCGTCCCCCCACTTGTTCAGCAGGGTGTTGAGCCTGTCCGGGATGCGCGAGGCGTTGCGCTCGGCCATGCGACGCACGGACTTGGCTCCACGCACCGGCATGATGCCCGCCTCGATCGGCACGGTGATGCCGGCGGCGCGCGCCTTGTCGAGGAAGCGGTAGAAGTCCTCATTGTCGTAGAAGAGCTGGGAAATCAGGTGAGTGACGCCGGCATCAACCTTGATTTTGAGGTTTTCGATGTCCTGGTCCAGCGAGCCAGCCTGATAGTGGCCTTCCGGGTAGCAAGCACCAAACACCTTGAAGTCCGGCTTCACGGAGCGGATGTATGACACGAGGTCGCTGGCGTGGTTGAACTCGCCGACCAGCTGCTCGCCGTCGATGTAGTCGCCGCGCAGCGCGAGCACGGCGCTCACGCCGGCTTCCTCGAACATGTCGAGAGCCTCATCGATCTTGGCCTTGTCGGAGTAGAGCGCGGTCAGGTGGGCGACTGCAGGGATGCCGTATTCCTTGCTGATCGTGTGGGCGATGCGCGCGGTGGCGGTGCGGTCGGAATGGGTGCCGTGACCGTAGGTCACGGAGATGAAGTCGGGGTTCAGCCCTTCGAGTCCGTCGAGGGTGTCGTAGATGGTGCCGACAGGCGCGTTGCGCTTCGGGGGAAAGACCTCAAGGGTGAACATCGGGGAATGCATGCTGATTTCCTTACATAAACCCGAGCTCCCTCATCCAGAGGGAGCTCGGTGATTTCCGCTACTTGTCGAGCTTGGCGCGCACGGCCTTGGCGGCGGCGACCAGGTTCTCCAGGCTCGGCCAGGTCTCGGCGTTACCGCGGGTCTTCAGACCGCAGTCAGGGTTGATCCACACCTTCTTGACGTCCATCTTGTCAAGGATCTCGTAGATACGATCCTCGATCTCCTTCTCGGAAGGAATACGCGGGGAGTGAATGTCGTAGACGCCCGGGCCGGCCTCGGTCTCGAAGTGCGCGTCATGAATGGCGTCGAGCACCACCAGATCGCCACGGGAGGCTTCGAAGGAGATCACGTCGGCATCCATCGCGTCGATGTCGCGGATGATGTCGTTGAACTCGGAGTAGCACATGTGGGTGTGGATCTGGGTGGTCGGCTTGACGGCGGAGTGCACCAGACGGAAGGCCGGAACGGCCCAGTCGAGGTACTTGACGTGCCAGTCGGACTTGCGCAGCGGCAGCTTCTCACGCAGGGCGGCCTCATCGATCTGGATGACCTTGATACCGGCGGCCTCGAGATCGAGCACTTCGTCGCGGATGGCGAGGGCGAGCTGCTTGGTCTGCTCCTCGTGGGTGATGTCCTCGCGCGGCCAGGACCAGTTGAGGATGGTCACCGGGCCGGTGAGCATGCCCTTCATCACATGGTCGGTCTTGGACTGGGCGTACGCGGACCATTCCACGGTAATCGGGTTGGCGCGGGAAACGTCGCCCCAGACGATCGGGGGCTTGACGCAACGGGTGCCGTAGGACTGGACCCAAGCGTTCTTGGTGAACAGGAAGCCGTTGAGGTTCTGGCCGAAATATTCGACCATGTCGTTACGCTCGAACTCGCCGTGGACCAGCACGTCGAGGCCGATCTCCTCCTGCTTCTTGATGACGGCGTCGATCTGGGCTTTGATGAACTCGTCGTAGGCTTCCTTGGTGACCTCGCCCTTGCGCAGCTTGGCACGCTCGGCGCGAATCTCCTTGGTCTGGGGGAAGGAGCCGATGGTGGTGGTCGGCAGCAGCGGCAGGCCGAGGGCCTCGCGCTGCAGGGCCTGACGCTCCTCGCGGGCAGGCTGACGCACGTAGTCGGCGTCGGACAGCTTGCCGATGCGCTCGGCGACGGCCGGGTCGGCGGCCACGCGGGTGCCGTCGAACAGAGCCTGGTTGGCGGCGAGGGCGGCGGATGCCTTCTTCTCGTCCTCGGTGGCGTCGGCCAGGGCGGCGACTTCCTTGAGCTCGTCGAGCTTCTGGACGGCGAACGCGAAGTGCTTGAGGTCTTCGGCCGGGATGCCGGTCTCGCCTTCGGTGCTGAACGGCACGTGCAGCAGGGAGGATGCGGTGGAGACGGCCACGTTGGTGACCTGCTTCAGGGCGTCGACCAGGCCGAGGGAGGTGGCGTAGTTGTTGCGCCAGATGTTGCGGCCGTTGATCACGCCGGCGAAGATGGTGGTGTTGGAAGCCACGCCGTACTTGGCGACGGCTTCGAGGTTCTCCTCGCGGCCTTCGTTGAGGTCCAGGCCGATGCCGTCGAAGCCGAGCAGGTTGACGGTCTCGTACACGTCGGCGATGTGGCCGAAGTAGGTGTTGAGCAGCACCTTGACGTTGCCCTTGGCGGACAGGATCTTGGTGTAGAGGGTCTTGAAGAGTTCAACGTCGCCCGGCTCCTTGTCGAGCACGAGGTACGGCTCATCAAGCTGGACCCATGCGGCGCCGAGCTCGTTGAACTTGGCGAGCACTTCGGCGTAGACGGCGGCCACGGCGTTGACCAGGCCCTTGTCGAGCTCGAGTTCGGTGGCTTCCGGGGTGCGGGCGAGCTTCAGGAACGTGTACGGGCCGATGAACACGGGCTTGGTGTCGATGCCCAGCGCCTTTGCCTCGTTGAACTCGTCGAACGGCTTGGTGCCGTTGAGGCGGATCTCGGTGCTCTCCTCGATTTCAGGAACGATGTAGTGGTAGTTGGTGGTGAACCACTTCTTCATCGGCAGGGCGGTCACGTCGCCCTTGTCGCCCTGGTAGCCGCGGGCCATGGCGAAGAGCGTGTCCTCCTGGTTGTCGAAGGAGAGACGTGCGTAACGCTGCGGAATCACGTTGAGAAGGATGGCGGTGTCCAGCATCTGATCGTAGTAGCTGAAGTCGTTGCTGGGAATGAGGTCGATGCCGGCGGCCTGCTGCAGCTTCCAGTGCTTGGCGCGCAGTTCGGCGGCGGTGGCCTTGACGGCGGCGAGGTCGTTGGCACCCTTCCAGTAGCCTTCGATGATCTTCTTCAGTTCGCGGTTCTGCCCGATGCGGGGGAAGCCGGAGACGGAAGTCAGAGTGGACATGAATCCTCCAATGTATGCGTTCGTAACCCGACTTAGGGTAGCAAAACATCCGGATTCCGGCCCTTATAAATGGCCGCAGAGTGTCGTTATAGATGGAATTTATATCCGCTTTAGTCGAAGTCTTTCACATTGATGACCGCGAGCAGTTCGCCGCTGTGCACCTGCCATTCGTCGAACGGTTTGTTCGATCCCATGATCACGATGGATGCGGGCGAAAGTCCCAAATTCAGCAGGTCGAGTCGTTCGCCGTCGGAGTCGGCGGAGGCGAGCCATTGGGCGCTGATCGACACAGTCGGCTCGTGGCCCACGATCATGAACACGCGATTCTTGGCCTTGACGTGGGCGAGCTCGTCGAACACCGCCTGCACTCCCCCGTCATACAGGCTGATGCGGTAGTCGACGATTGGCTTGTCGCCAAAGGTCTTGAGCATGCGGTCCAACGTCTGGCGCGTGCGGGTAACGGACGAGCAGGAGATTTGGTCGGGCACCAGTCCCAACGACTCGATGCCCTTGCCCACGGCCTTCGCCTGTTTCAGACCTTTGTCGGTGAGCTCGCGCTCCGAGTCACCCTTGTCGCCGAACGGCTCAGCCTTGGCATGCCTCATGATGATGAGAATATGGTCGTATTTCTTCGCCGCTTTGGCGACTTTACTCAGCTTGATGCCCATCCGTGGCTCCCTTCACGAACCGTCGGCCCGGTGTGGCGGTGTGGCGGTGTGGTATTGCTTCCAGTATAGAGGTGTGTGAGCGTTCACAAACTCATCGTTTGGCGGTTATTCGTGCGTATTGCCAAGTTCTCCCACCTGACGGTCGAGGTCGCGCAACACCTTACGTAGTTTGTGGTCGGAGATGTCGCGCAGTTCCAGTTCCTCGATCTGCGCTTCACGCTGTTCGTCGGTGAGCGAGTCGATGTCGGTCTGTGTGTCCTTGGTCACGCGATCGCGCTTTCTGAGCGCCTCGAACCCGGAGGCCATGGCGCGCGAGATAACAAGGAAACCGGTATGACCGATCATCTGGTGGTCGGGGCGTACGGCGAGGCCCTGGGCCTTCCATGTGCGTTCGAACGATTCCTGGATCTGCGGCTCGGTCCAGCAGCCGGCCGCGCGCAGGGCTTCGGCCATGCGGCTCATCTGCGTGGTGGTAGTTACGTAACTGACCAACACGCCGCCGGGGGCAATCACGCGGTATGCCTGCTCGAGCCTGTTCCACGGGTCGAGCATGTCGAGCATGATGCGGTCGAACCAGTGTTCGGGCAGTTCGGCGGCAACGGAATCGAAGTCGCCGGTTTTGAGATCCCACCAGCTGGGGGCCTCGCCATAGTACAGCGTGGCATTGGCTTGGGCGACCTTGGCGAATTCGGGGCGCAGCTCGATCGTGGTCAGGTGGCCGCGCTCGCCCACGGCGTCCAGCAGGTTCACGCTCATCGCGCCCGAGCCGGCACCGGACTCAAGCACGCGCATGCCGGAGCGGATGTCGCCGAGCTGAATAACTTGGGCGATGTCCTTCTGATTCTGCA
>OBZP01000498.1_pt1 | contig 8230 bp, 6 predicted proteins | sample 1476991 | NCBI WGS metagenome assembly OBZP01 (sample SAMEA2580255, study PRJEB22360) | human gut metagenome | biome: human gut; feature: human-associated habitat; material: faeces | place: Denmark | collected 2008/2010 | reverse complement strand
AAATGTATTTTACTCCGATTCCATACTGGAAGTGGCAGATTCCCGAGGCACTGCCCCACACGAAACGCTCACGCAGACGCACCAGCAGGACAACCTTGTCGGACAGGTATCCTTCCGCTTCCAGCGTTACCGCGCCGCCATAGATGAAAGACTCGCATTGCTGCAAAACGGCTCCGTCATCCAGCAGCCGGTCTCCTTCGTTCACGGTCTCATAGCCCAACAGGGCGGAAGCGCCGAGGTTCAGGAAGAAGGACTTGCCGGGGGTGGAAAAGAACGTATGGTAATAACCGCCTTCCCCCGTATATTGCGACAAGGGTATATGCGTACTCCGGTAAGGGATGTTACGTTTCAGCATCTCACCGCCAAACATCCACTGGTTTCCGTTCCCAGTACAGGTGGATACAGCTAGCGAGAAGGCATAGCCTGCATCGTGACGGTTTGCCCGGCTGTAAAATCCGTCGGCCATTTCAGTGGTGAAGCGGACGGCTTTCATTCCCGGCAGGCGGCGTTGGGCTTCTGCCTGCCCCGTAAAGAGGGCAAGCAGGAGTATAATAAAGAGGAAGTTTCTTTTCATGGCGTTCATCTGACTTTCAGTTCATTGACGGTTTCTGCGCGTACCAGGTCCTCATTCTCCACATCAAAGGACTGATGCCGGCCGCCTTGCTTCTCATACATTTCCACTATCAGCTTCTTGTCGTCGGGAATGGTGAACCTGGGCAGGGCAAACACCGTCCGCTCGTTCTTCTTCCCGTCCACACGGGTCACATAGTTGAAGGCACGAAGCGGATAGATGACCTGTTCCTGCATGGCGGTACGTTTCATGATTTTCTTGTCCACGATCTTGAAGGTCACGAAGTCCACGTCGAAAGGCACGTTCGTGGCGTTCTTCACTTCGGTATGGAAATAGATCAGTTCGCCGTGCGCATAAAGTCCTTTAAGCAGATATTGCACTCCGAACCGTTTGCAGCCGATGTGCTTGACCTTGCGTTTGTTCTGTTCATACACGGATTTCATGATCAGCCGTACCAGACGGGGAGACTCCCCGGCGAGTTCCTGCAAGTAGATTTCCATCGCATTGTTCGGACGGTTCACGGCCTCTCCGTCATGGATGAAGTCGCACATTTCCACATTCAGCAGCAAAGGCTCGTCGGCATACTTGACGTTGAATGTATAGAAGTTGCCGTCTTCGGTAATTACGCTCATGTTTGTCTCGCTCCGGAAATGTTTCCGGGTTGCCTTCACACGGATCACATTTTCCGCACCGTCCGCCTTGCCCGCTATCAGATTGGGCGAACCCAGGTCCACATATCTCACGGGAGAGGGAAAAATAATATGTACGGTCTTGTCATATGTGATTTCCAGACCGTGCGGGGGAATCATCCGGCTGAATCCGATCTTGCGGCTCAGTCCTTCATAATAATCCCCGCTGCTCTGCTGCGCGTATGCAGCCACTGTGCCCGCAATCAGGGCAAGCATCATCAGAATCTTCTTCATGTGTGTTTCTTGGTTGATTGGTGAATAAATGGTTGATTTCCTTTCCTCCTTCATTTTTCAGGAGAATGCAGCAACAGCCGGTGCCCGGCCTTCAAGGTGATTTTCACCGTGCGCATCTTCTTGCCCACATATTGTGACACACCCCGTATCACCCCCTTGCCCACATCCGAGGCAATCTGCGCTCCGGCATCCGTTGAGATATTGATGCTGCTTCCTATAGAGGTGCCCATGCCGGCGGCAATCTCACGTGCGGCATCATACTCCATCGAGTTCGGTACAAGGATTCCCTGCTGCCCGTCAGCGTCATACACTTCGAGTTCCACCGGGAACAGCGTGCCCCTGTACTCCACTGTCTCGATCAGGATTCCCATCCGTTCCCCCTCGACACGTGTGCCGCCGACCAGTACCGTACCTTTTGGGATAAGGAGATCGTCCACTGCCATCGGCTCAAGCAGGCGGATACGCAGTGCCTGTCCGTCAGATACGGTCTGCGTGCCATGCACACAGGCGGCGATGGTGTTCCTGCCGGAAGATGGCATTTTGCCTACCGGGGTGTGGAAGCCGGTATTTCTCTCGCCTGCATATCCGGAAGCAATGTCTTCATTGCCTGCAGGCTGGGCCAGTGATGACACCATCCGGTTCTGTACCCGTTTTACAGGCCGGACAGCCGTCCGTTCTTTCCGGCTGTTTGGGGCATTTGTTGTAGAGGAAGCATCCGGCTCTTTCCCATTGTAGCGGGCAGCCAGCTCGTAGGACTTTTCCAGCAGAGCTATCTTTTCTTCCAGGGTCTGGCCTTCCGCCTGTTCTTCCGCCGGCTTCCTTTCTTTTTCCAGATCCTCAATACGTCGGAGCAGATCGGCGTTTGGCTGATTTTCATTCCGGGTATATACAGTGCCCAGCGAACGGTTCATATTCCGGTAGGCTTCTGCAGAGGAACGGATGGAGCCGGGGGCTTTCCCCTTTTCCGGTTCCGGCGGAAGTTCCATGTTTGCTTTTCCTGCGGTAAGACCGTATCCTGACCGTCCTTGTTGAGCAGTTCGGACATTTCCTGGAAGGTTCCCCTGCGCCATTTTTCCTTTTTTGCCAGTGCTTCCTGCTCGTAGGCGCTTACCTTGTTGCCCTCCATTTCCGAATCTTCCGGTGAAGGCATCTCCACGTTGAAACCCCTGCCTTTTTCCATTTCCGCCTTCTCCTTTTCCGACGGGCTGAATACCAGCAGGAGGAACCCCATGCACAGCAGGCAGAAAAACGGATAGACAATATACTTTGCGCGCCGGCGCTTCTCTTCGGGAGTCAGCGGCTTGTCATTTGACACTCCGAGCCGTTCCCTGATTTTCTGAAAGTCCATTTTCATGTTTATGGATGTTTGAATGAATGTTTCTTGTTCTTTCCGGCCGGAACACGACGGAACGGATATGTCCCATTGCCGGTCTTTGGCCCGGCTCCCCGAAACGGGATACACAGGAGAGAATCGAGTACAGGCAGGAGGCAGCAAGCAGGAACGAGGCCGTGCCTGCCAGAAGGATGCGCTGCTTTCCTGTCAGCCGCCGGCAGAACAGCCGTACCCGGCTGTCCGCATGGCCGAAGAATCCGCGTTTTCCCCTCATCGTTCCGCACTTCTTATGTCCTTATTCTCCAGCACGGTAAACTGCTCGATAATGAATCCGTTGGGATTGTCATCCGAACGTCCTGTGGTTTGAAGCGAGCAGGAAGTTACGAGGCTGCGCTCGGTCACGTTGCTTTCACGGATAATCAGCTGCCGGGCGTATGTCCGCACCTTGTAAGGGTAGGCGGCAAAGTCGCACACCACGCTGTCCACATGCACCACCTGGTTGATGTTGCCTGAAATCAGGCGGTTGTAATACCCTCTTTCGGCAAAATCCACATAGTAGTGATAGGCACTCTTGTCTGCCAGTTGCAGGGCACGGTTGATATTGTGCTCGATGGCATCCTTCTGGGGTGAGAGCGAGAAAAACAGTTCGTGAAAGCGCCTTACATGTTCCCGCGCCTCGGCAGGCCTGTTCTGTGAGAGGTCCTGCGAAAGGGCCATCATCAGCGATTTGCCCCCGTCAAGCACATAGATTTTCTCGCGTTGCTTCTCGGCAAAGCGGTATGAGCTCCACAGCGCATATCCGGTAACGAGCGCACAGCAGCAGGCAAAGACCGCCAGCATCAGGCGGATGCGCTTGAAGCTGCTCTCAATGTTTATCAATGACTTGAATTCCATTTTTTTGATGTCTGGTTTGAATGAATAAATATTTCCGGTATGACGGGACATCCCGTTCCGACAGGTCACCGGACCCGTCATCTTGGGTTGCCCGACTCATGGGAAGGAGGCTCCGCAGGGTTTATTTGCCCCTCAGCCTGCCTCCGATATTCCCCAATACGGCACCGCCTGCTCCGGCTGCAAAGCCGCCTGTCTTGGTGGCCGTACGGTTCAGGTTACGGCTGAAGTTTCCGGCACCGCCTGCCTGCACTATCCAGCCTGCTACCGTAGGCACGGTGAAGTATCCGATAATCCCGATCAGCATAAAGATGATGTAGACACTGTTCGAGTTGTCTATCGAGTAGTCCGGATTGTTCTGCAGTTCCTGAATGTCATTCTGAAGCATCAGTACCTGAAGCTTGGCAAGCAGGGTGCTGAACAGGTCGCTGACCGGAAGCCACAGGTAAACGGAAATATATCTCGTGAACCACTGTCCGAGCGTGGACTGGAATCCGTCCCATACACTGAAGGCGAACGCTACCGGTCCCAGTATCGAGAGTACGACCAGGAAAAAAGTCCTCACGGTGTCTATCAGCAGCGATGCCGCTGCGAATATCAGCTCCAGCAGGCTGCGGAATGCGTCCCGGATTTTCTTTTCCAGATTATACATCCCGACTTCCACATACATGCCCAGCCGGGAGGCGGTATCTATGGTTGACCAGCCCAGTTCATCCAGCTGACGGTCAAACTCCTCGTCACTTACCAGATATGCTGTTTCGGGATTGCGGAGCATGGCCTCCTTTTCCAGTTCCTCCTTTTGGATCCGGTACTGTTCCATATCCATCGTCTGTCCTTCGAGCATCTTGTGTGTGCCCTGCACGATGGGACTGAGAATATTGTTCAGCGTGCCGAGCACCAGCGTGGGAAAGAGCAGGATGCAGATGCCTATGGCAAAGGGACGCAGCAGGGGATAGACATCTATCGGTTCGGCACGTGCCATCGACTGCCATACACGGACGGCAACGTAGAACAACGCACCCAGTCCGGCAAGTCCCTTGCCCACGTCCATCATGTCCTCGCAAAGGGGAAGCATCTCGTCATACAGGGTTGCCAGTATGGTGTGCAGGTTGGCAAAATCTATCGACAACGGCATCATGGCTACCAGTATTTGGAGGTTTCATTCCCATAGAGCCGCATCACACGTTCCAGGTCGTTCTTCTTTCTGGCCCTGAGGTAGCTTACGGCTATGTTCTTGTTCGTATAATAGCTCACAAGGTTGCGGTAACGGCGCATCTCGTAATAGCAGTTGTCCACCACGTCCATACGGTCCTTGTCGGTCATGGACAGGGTACTGACATTGATAACCTGTTTCAGGTCCTGCAACACGCCATTGCTCTCTTCCAGCAGGCGGGTGTAACCGAAGGCGATGGCGTCCAGTTCGCGCGGTGAGAAGTTTTCATCGTTCATCATCTTGCCGAAGTTGGTTACATAGATGTCGGACACGTCGCCCACCATCAGGATGATGTCACGCACCTTGCGGGCATCCTGTATCAGGTTGTTGACCGATTTCAGCTGGTCGTAATATTTCTTGGCCTGCTCATAGATCTTTACTGTCTCGGCAAAGCTTTCTGCCGTATTGACTGCCGTCTTTGAGGTATGGGCGATATTGTCCGACATGTTTATGATGCTTTGGGCCAGATTGCCGGGATCTGTCACCACCCATTGGGCGCGTGCTCCGGTAACGCCCAGTACAAATGCCGTTCCGATCAGAAGCGTTCTTGCCTTCATGCCCGTTCCTCCTTCCTTACATAGTCTCCGCCCGGTGAGAATGTCAGCACGTCGGCTGCCTCATTGTAGGACACATCAACACGGTAGCCCGTATTGACAAACAGGTTTCCGTTTTCTTCCACCAGCAGGTAAGTCTGCGGCTTCAGCCTTCGGGTTCTCCCGCTACGGGAAAACACCGTCACCTTATAGCATTCTCCTTCCTTGTATATCAGCACGTCAGGTCTGCCTTCCACGCTGGTCCACGTTCCGCAGATCTTGTCGCGGTCGATACCGCTTTCCGAACAGCTCTGCAATATCATGGCGGCCATGCTTATCAGACATACCGCCAGCCTCATAAGGGGGCTGTTTCTCATAATCGTTTTCATTTCGGGTTTGATACCTGTTTCTGTTCCTCTCGCTTTTTCTCCGCCAGACGGCGGATGGCTCCTTCCAGACTGCCCTCCGGCCCTCCGGCAATCCGTTGTACTTCCAGTTTCTCCGACTCCTCGGTCGTGAACGTGAAGTATTCTTCCTCGCTCACTTCCGTGGCATATACTGCCGAGCAGGTTCCTCCAAGCCCTATCCATACTTCCCGGTAGAAGCGCCCGGGATGGTTCGCCTGGTTGATGGAAAGAATCTGCCCTTTCTCTTTCTCGGTCAGACCGAGCAGCCGCTGGATGTGCTCGAACTTGTTTATGTATTTCCGCTGGTCAAGCAGTATCTTGCAGTCAGAGTTGTTGATGATGGCCTCTTTCACAATCGGGGAGCTGATGATGTCGTCCACCTCCTGTGTCACCACCACAGCCTCGCCGAAATATTTTCTGACGGTCTTAAAAAGGTACTTGATGTATTCACTCATATTGGCGGACATCAGGGCTTTCCAGCATTCCTCTATCAATATCATCTTACGGATACCTTTGAGCCTGCGCATCTTGGCGATGAAAGTTTCCATAATGATCAGTGTCACCACCGGAAGAAGCACTTTGTTGCTGCTGATATTGTCCAGTTCGAATACGATGAACCGTTTGCCTGTCAGGTCCAGTTCCTTGTCGGAGTTCAGCAGGAAGTCATAGTCTCCGCCTCGGTAGAACGGTTCCAGGACGTTCAAAAAACCGTCAATGTCAAAATCCTTCTCACGCACCTTTTTCTCTTCAATCATTCTTCTGTAGTCTTCGGTGACAAACTCATAGAAACCGTTGAAGTCCGGTCTGATGTTCCGGTTCTCCGAAATCTTTCGGATATAGGCGTTCACTGCTCCGGAAAGAGCGACCTCCTCCGAACGTTTCGGCGACTCGTCCTCCCGTTTCCACAAGGTCAGTATCAGTGTATTGATACTGTCACGCTTCTCCACATCGAATTTTCCGGATTCGGTGTAGAACGGGTTGAAGGATATCGGATTGTCCTCTTCATACGTGATGTAAATCCCGTCCTTCCCGTTGGTACGGTCATGGATCATCCTGCACAACCCTTGGTAGCTGTTTCCAGTGTCCACCAGCAGGATATGCGCTCCCTGTTCGTAGTATTGGCGGACAAGGTGGTTGGTGAAAAAGGATTTTCCGCTGCCCGAAGGCCCGAGGATGAACTTATTTCTGTTGGTGATGATTCCTCGCTTCATGGGCAGGTCTGAAATATCCACATGCACCGGTATCCCGTTCTGGCGGTCTGCCAGCCGGATGCCGAACGGACTGGGCGAGTTCCTGTAATTAGTCTCTCCGGCAAAGAGGCATACGGCCTGTTCCAGGAAGGTATAAAAGGATTCTTCGGATGGAAAGTCGCCTGCATTTCCGGGGATTCCCGCCCAATAGATGACCGGTGTGTCAATGGTGTTATACCTTGGCGTGCATTCCATCATGGCCAGCTGGCTGCCCGTGTCATTCCTGATGCGGCGGAACTCTTCCGCATCCTCCGCCCAGGCGATGACGTTGCAGTGGCATCTGACGGGAAGCACTCCTTTGGTATGTGCCTCATCAAGATACATCTCCGTCCACTCCTGGTTAACGGCATTGCTCCGGCTGTATTTTGACAACGAGAGCATATTGCGCGAGTTTTTCTCCATCATCTGCAGGATTTCCTGTGCGTCGTCGATGAACACGTATTGCGAATAGATGTGGTTGCATGACAGCAGCAGTCCTACGGGTGCGGCAAAGGAGAGGCGGCAGTCGCTGCGGTCCGTGGACATCCTCTCGTAGCGCATGTCCGTGGAAAGTCTGCCAGGCAGGTCTTCCGTATCGGAAAGGGTATGCAGGCAGAGGCGTTTGTCGCCGATGCGCATCCTGCCGGGCTTGAGGCAGATGTCCTGCAATACGGCGGTCTCATCTTCCAGCGAGAGGGAAAAGTATTTTTCCACCAGCCCGGGACGTTCCTTCGTACCGGTGATTTCGTCTGTTTCCAGACGGCGAAGCCTTATATGTCCGGAATCATTCATAATACGCTCGAACTGTTCCACCGCCTCAAGAAAGCGGGCGGCAGCATCCTTGTCGGTTATCTCTTTGGGCAACAGGAATCCCCGGCAAAGGGTATTGAAGTCACTCTTCCGGCGGCTGCGTTCGCGGGTTGTCTTCGTCAGGAACAGGTAGCATTTGTGATTCAGGTAAGGTCTTTCATTGAAATGCAGCTCATAGCTGCGTGTCAGGAAGCTCTGTTCTCCGTCATCGGTCTTCGGACGGTAGGTTTCCTTGACGAACCAGTCCTGTTTGCAGACGACACTATGTTCCGGCAATACCTTCACGGCTTTGATCCAGGAGGAGTGCATTGCCTCATACT
>OBZP01000482.1_pt1 | contig 8488 bp, 7 predicted proteins | sample 1476991 | NCBI WGS metagenome assembly OBZP01 (sample SAMEA2580255, study PRJEB22360) | human gut metagenome | biome: human gut; feature: human-associated habitat; material: faeces | place: Denmark | collected 2008/2010 | reverse complement strand
CGGTGAAGGTCTCCTGGCACAAAAGCGACCCCCACAAGCCATTCGCCCCAATCGGCGACCGCGCGTTCCGCCGGCCACGGTGACTTCCTCGATGCCTGTCGGCCGATGGGGCTCTATCGGCCGACAGGCATCGCCATGTCTTCTCCATTCACCTGCGCGGTGAATGGATTGGCAACGGTGTGTTACCCGGGATTCGACTGGACGCCGCCGCACGACGACAGCATGACAGCCGCAAGCACCGTCACGACGCCCCCGACCCAACGTGTTCTTCTCACACACTGATTCTACCGTCAGAAACCGATGACGGTGCAGAAACGAGCACATCAGCCGGCAGCCACACTCACCACTCGTGGCGCTGATAGGCGATTCTGGTGGTGTCGACCGGCCGGTCGAGCAGCTGGATCAGGCCGCAACGGGCGAAGCCGGAGCTTTCGAGCACGTGCTGCATGGCCTTGTTATTGGGGTGGGTGTCGGCGCGCACGTTGCCGTAGTGCTTCAGGGCCCACCTGATACAGTCGCGGGCCGCGTGGCGCACCAGACCGGATGCGGCGATGCGGTGGATGGTCACATAGGCGTCGTTGTCCAGCCAGGCGCCGTCGATTTTGGCGTAGGTCGGATCCTCGCCCGGGCACAGGGCGAACTGGGCCAGAATGCGTTCGTGGCCATTGCAGGTGTCGACCAGCAGCATCGTACGCTGGTTGGCGATGTCGTCCTCAATCATCGATTCACGCGGAAATTCGTTGCCCCACTGGGTGGGGTTGCCGTTGGCGGCCATCAACGCGCGTGCGCGTGCGTAGATTTTCTGCATCTGCGGCAGATCGCGCATGGTGGCGTGGCGGAAACGGCGGCCTGTCGCCTTGTTTGCAGCGTTCGACTGAGTCACTTCCACCTCTCCAACATGCCAAGCTACCGATGTGCAGCGGCCAACGATTAACTGACGGCAAACCTACCATGCCATAGGCACAAACATAGGCACAAAGAAACCCCGTCCGCGTGGTATGCGGGGGCGGGGTTCTTCCATGCCGATTGGCTTGCGATCAGACGACCTTGCGCTCGAACGGGTCGGAGCTGATGCCTTCCTCAAGGATCTGCTTGGCCCATTCCTTGGCGGTGAACAGGCTGTGGTCGCGATAGTTGCCGCAGCTCTTCTCGGTGGTGGCGGGCACGTCATCCCACGTGGCCTTGTACGCGATGAACTCCAACGATTCCTTCAGGGCCTTGGCCACTTCCTCGGTGGGGTGGGTGCCCCAGGTCAGCAGGTGGAAGCCGGTGCGGCAGCCGAACGGCGAGCAGTCGATGTAGCCCGGGATACGTTCGCGCAGCAGCACGGCGATGGTGTGTTCGATGGTGTGCAGGCCGCCGGTGGGGATGGCCTGCTTGTTCGGCTGGGTCAGGCGCAGATCATAGTTGGAGATCACGTCGCCGTGAGGGCCCGTTTCGGTGTCGATGTAACGCACGTACGGCGCCTTGACCTTGGTGTGATCAAGCTGGAATGATTCGACGACGGGCTTTTCGGCCGTTTCTTCTGCCATGCTGTTGCCTTTCTACTTGCCGAGTGTTCGGTCATGAAGCATCGAACAGTCATCGTAGTCGAGCCAGCCCAAGAACGCCCGCAAATACTCCGCAGTTCGCTATAGGAGATTGTTATGACGCACTCCCGGCATTGAACGAGGCGATGGCTTGCATGAAGCGCTGGCCGTAGAGGTCGAGCTTGTGTTGACCGACGCCGTTGACCGCCAGAAATTGCGCGTTGGTAACCGGCTTGATGCGGGCCATGTCGCGCAAGGTCTTGTCGGAGAACACGATGTACGGCGGCTTGCCGATTTCCTGGGCGATGGTGCGTCGCAGTTCGCGTAGCTTCTGGAACAGCGATTCCTCGTCATCGTCCGGGATATACGAGCCCAGCGCATCGCCGGGAACATTGGCGGAATCGGCAGTATCAGCCACTCCCCCGCTCCGACCGGAACCGGCCGCCTCCGACTTGCGTTCCACCCGTTTGATCTCATAGTGGAAGTCGGGAGCGGCGGTTTCGGCCGCCCGCGCACCGAACATGACGATTGGCATACGCCCTTCGGCGATTGACAGGTACCCGTCCGTGGCCATCTGGCTCAACACGTCGCGCACGCGAGCCTCGTTCACGTCCTTGAGCATGCCGAAGGTGGGCATCCGCTCCGGGTTCAGCCATGCCAGATCCTGTGCCCGCGAACCGCGCAGGATCTTGACGATCTTGCCGGAACCGACGCGCTGCCCCACGTCATGCACGCAACGGCTGATCGCCTGCGCCACGCGGGTCACGTCGATGGTCTCGAACGTGCTTTCGCAGTTCGAGCAGGCACCGCATTTGCCGGACTGCGAAGAGTCCGCCGCAATGTCTTCACCCGCCGTGGAACCAGCATTCGGCGACAATTCCTGACCGAAATACCGGGTCATATACCGGTGCAGGCAGTCGGTGGTGCGGCAGTAGCCGACCATACCGTCCAGCAGCCGGCGCTTGGACTGGCGAACGATTTCCTGCTCTTCGGGAGTCAATCGTTCGTTCTCATAATCGTTATCCAGCAACCGACGCCGGGTGACGATGTCTGACTCATTCCACAGCAGCGTGCATCGGCTGGGCTCGCCGTCACGGCCCGCGCGGCCGGCCTCCTGATAGTAGGCCTCAATGGATTCGGGCAGATTGTGGTGGATGACGTAACGCACGTTGGACTTATCGATGCCCATGCCGAAGGCGTTGGTGGCCACGACCACCGGCACCTTGTCGGTGATGAAGTCGCGCTGGGCCGCCTCACGCGCGTCCGGCGACATGCCGCCATGGTAGGCGACGGCCGGATGCCCCATCTGGTTCAGCGTGTCGGTGAGCGCTTCGGTGGTCTGGCGGGTGGCGCAGTAGACGATGCCGGATTCGTCCGGATGGTCGGCCACATACCGCGCCACCCATGCGGCCTTGTATTTGGTTTCCAGTTTGACCACATCAAAATACAGGTTCGGCCGGTCGAATCCGGTGACGGTGACGGCCGGATTCCGCAATCCCAGCAGTCCCACGATGTCCCGGCGCACCCGTTCGGTGGCGGTGGCGGTGAACGCACCCACCGGTGGACGCTGCGGCAGGCCGGCGGGGGAAACGGCCGGACCAGGCGATGAAATCGCCGATACCTAAGTACGACGAGCGGAAGTCCTGACCCCACTGGGAGACGCAGTGGGCTTCGTCCACGGCGATCAGCGAGATCGGCGTACGGGCGGCAAAGTCGCGGAATCGCCCGGTTTCCAAGCGTTCCGGGGCCACGTACAGCAGTTTGATCTGCCCGGCGGCGGCTTGGGCGAACACCATCGCCTGCTCGTCGGGAGTTTGAGTGGTATTGATGAACGCGGCCGGCAGACCGAGGTCGTTCAGCGCATCGACCTGGTCGCGCATCAGGGAAATCAAGGGAGATATGACCAAAGTCATACCCGGGCTGAGCGCGGCGGGAATCTGGTAGCACACGGACTTGCCTGCGCCGGTGGGCATCACGCCCAAGACATCGCGTCCGGCAAGCAAAGCCTCGACAATTCCTTCCTGCCCGGGCCAAACCGAGTCATAGCCGAAGTATCGTGTGAGCGCCTCCAGCGCCGCCTGATGTGCTGTCATAAACGACCAGTGTAGGCCGACCGCGGCTGGATTTCAGCGTATAACGGAATACCTCGCAACGATGTACGTAGCCCTTCCGTATTATTATGCGTCAAGGAACGTTATTCCCGGCATATCGCACGATATGCCGCTTTGAGAGAACTAAGACGGGGCATTTTATGGCCAACGATACATTTTCCTTCTCCTCTCCTGACGATCAGGAGACGAGGCGGCGCTAGCCTGTGGCCACCGATGGGCTGTTCGCAGCCGCGGATTCAGGTACCGCCACACCACAGCAAAGTGACAATGGCACCAATAACCATGCCGACAATACAGCCTATGTGGGTGAACATGTTATGGCATCTACCACCGCTAAATCACATGGCAAGGCCGCACGGATTGCCATCATAACCATATTTGCAGTGTTGCTTGCCGCATTAATAGCCTATTTCTTCGTCGGACGTTGGTACTTCCAAGACAAGGCTGCGCCCGGTGTTCATTTGGGCAATGTCTCTGTCATGGGCCAGACCCGCGAAGAACTTGCGAATACTGTGAAGCAGCGGCTGAATAACACCACGGTGACGTTCACCGCCGAAGGCAACAGCGTCAAAGCCTCGCTGAAGGACCTTGGCGTCACCGTCGACACGGATAAAACCGTGGATGCGCTGTTGAACGCGAAGACCGGCGACGTGGCCAAGCTCAATATTTTCGATCAGCCGCATATCGCTCTGACCGCCACCAGGGACAAAGAGACTGCTGAACAATTCGTCACCGCCGGCCTGGTCGATGAGGCCGACCGAGCGCAGATTGCCACCGTTGTCTACAACAAGAGCACCAAGCAGTTCGATTACACCGCGGGTCAGGATGGCAAGGGCCCGGATATCAATGTTGTCAATGCTGCAGTCAAGGAGGCCGTCGCGACCCCGGGCGAAAATGCGACGGTGCCGGTCAAGCTACAGACTGCAAAGAATCCGATTGATGACGCGAGCGCACAGCAAACACAGTTTGACGCCAATGCCAGGCTTGGCCTCAAACTGACCGTGGACAACGGCGTGAACAAGAGCGTCACCATCCCGGCCGATACCATTGCCTCATTCCTCAAGCCCACGGTGAATAAGGCGGGTGGCACCATGAGTCTGGTAGTCGACCGCGATGCCATCACCAAGTACGTCACCAGTGACAGCGTAACCAAAGAACTGACTGTTCCCAAGGTGACACGCGAGGTCTACATCACGCCGAAAGACGAAGGCGGCGTGGAAATTGGTGCCGATAAGACACTCGGTGTGGATGGTATTGAAGTGACTGGCGCCGGGGACGCCCCCGAACGTCTGGCTACCGCCATCGAGCAGAACCAGTCCACTGATTCCACTGTGGCTGTGAAAGACAGCCCATATGATGTCAAGCAGGTCGAGGTGCCTCATAACTTCGATACGGCAAATGGCGATAAGTGGGTTCATGTTGATCTGACGAACCAGACTGCCACTGCATATCAGGGCACCACGGTGGTCAAGAAGTTCAACATCGCTTCTGGCAAGCCCACCGCCGATGGTTCCATGCTGTCCGATACCGGCACGTTCTACGTGTATCTCAAGTACGAATCGCAGACCATGGTTGGCGAAGGCTACAACCAGCCAGGCACGCCGTGGATTTCCTACTATAACGGCGGCGAGGCCCTGCACGGTGTTCCTGCATACATGTGGGGCGAGCACCCCATCTATGTGCAGCAGGGTATCCCAGGCTCGCACGGCTGCATCAACATGCAGGTGGCCGACGCCAAGTGGATGTACGACTTTGCCACCATCGGCACTCGTGTGGTCGTTGATGGCACCACACCGACTTCCGGTCAGGCGTTGCGCCCGGCTGGTGCGGATGCCACCGGATGGCAGGGCGGCAACGCCAGCTGATTCGATCCATGTTTAATCGATAACGGAAAATCCCCGACCCTTGTGGGCCGGGGATTTTTTTGTAGGTACCAATCGATAGCGAGTCCGCCGATAAGCGTGGTGGCACCGTCAATACGGTGCCACCAGTACCGTCAGTACGGTCAGATACGATCCAACGCCTGCTTGAGATCGGCGATAAGGTCGTCGGCGTTCTCGATACCGACCGAAATACGCACCAGATTGGCGGGCACCTGCAGGGTGGTGCCGGCCACGGAGGCGTGGGTCATGGCGGCGGGCACCTCGATGAGGCTTTCCACACCGCCGAGCGATTCGGCCAGTGTGAAGATCTGCGTGTGGTCCACGAAGTGCTTGGCCGCCTCGGCACCGGCCGCGAGCTGCACGGAGACGATGCCGCCGAAGCCGCCGTGCATCTGGCGGGCGGCGATTTCATGACCCGGGTGGGACTCGAGGCCCGGGTCCCAGACGCGCTCAATCACATCAGAGGGCTGGGATTCGAGCCATTCGGCCACCTTCAGGGCGTTGGCACTGTGGCGCTTGACGCGCAGATCCAGGGTCTTCAGGCCGCGGATGTCCAGCCAGGAGTCGAACGGGGAGGGCACTGCGCCGGCGGCGTTCTGCAGGAAGGCGACCTTCTCGCGGGTCTCCTCGTCGTTGACCACCACGGCACCGCCGACCACGTCGGAGTGGCCGCCGATGTACTTGGTGGTGGAGTAGACCACCACATCGGCGCCATCGGCCAGCGGGTGCTGAAGGGCGGGCGAGGCGAAGGTGTTGTCGACCGCGACCTTGGTGCCGTACTTGTGGGCGACTTCGGCGGTGGCCGCGATGTCGGTGATGTTGAGCAGCGGGTTGGACGGGGTCTCGACCCACACATACTGGTAGTGCTTGGAGGCCAATGCGGTTTCCACGGCTTTCAGATCGGTGATGTCCACCACGTCGAGGCCCACACCCCACGGCACGAACACCTTGGAGAGCAGGCGGTAGGTGCCGCCGTACACATCGTTGCCGAGCAGGATGTTGTCGCCGGGCTTGATGGTGGAGCGCAGCAGCACGTCGATGGCGGCCAAGCCCGAGGAGAAGCTCAGCGCGTACTTGCCGCCTTCCACGGCGGCGAGCTGCTCGTCGAAGCTGGTGCGAGTGGGGTTGATGGAGCGGGAGTAGTCGTGGCCTCCCCTGAGGCCCAACACGCCATCCTGCTTGAAAGTGGAGGTGGCGAAGACCGGCGTGACGACCGCACCGGTGGTCGGGTCGGGCTCCTGGCCGGCGTGGATGGCGCGAGTGGCGATGTCGGTGTTGGCGAACTTGGCGTTGTATTCAGCGGACATGATATTGGGTTCCTTTCGGGATCGTTCCGTATTCGAAGGTAAAACAGGTGCGGTTAGTTAGTGCGGATGTTGGTATTGATTCTTTTGATAGCTAGTTATGGAGTCCATCCGCAGCTCCCTCATCAGAGGGAGTTCCGTTAAGGTACTGCTCGGCGAGGGAGGGCTTGCTGGTGCGTTCCACGATGTCGCCGTAGCCGTTGGCACGCATCCAGTCGTCATTGAAGATCTTCTCCAGATAACTGCGGCCGGAATCAGGGGCGAGCACCACCACGATCTGGTTCTCGTCCAAATCATTGGCAAGCGCGTACTTGATGGCGCTGGCCACGGCCATGCCGGACGAGCCGCCGACCAGCAGCGCCTCCTCGCCGGCCAGACGGCGGGTCATTTCAAAGGCTTCGGCGTCGGATACGCGCACGATGTCGTCGGTGATGTTCCGGTCGAAAGCCTTGGGGTAGAAGTCCTCCCCCACGCCCTCGATGTCGTACTGGTGGACTTCGTCGCGTGAGGAAGCGGAGTAGATGGAGCCTTCCGGGTCGGAGCCGATGACCTTGACCGCGCCGTTGGAGGCTTCCTTGAGGTACTTGCCGGTGCCGGAGATGGTGCCGCCGGTGCCGATGCCGGCCACGAAGTGCGTGACCTTGTGGTCCGTGGCCTCCCAGATCTCAGGTCCGGTGGTGTAGTAGTGGCTCAGCGGGCCGTTCGGATTGTCGTACTGGTTCGGGCGGAAGCCGCCGGGAATCGTATTGGCCAGTCGTTCGGCGACCTGATAGTAGGAGCGCGGGTCGTCCGGGCCGGCGTCGGTTGGCGTGACGATGACTTCGGCACCGTAGGCGCGCAGCACCGCGCGCTTGGATTCGGAGACCTTGTCCGGCAGGGTGAAAATCGTGCGGTAGCCGCGCTGCTGGGCGACCAGGGCCAGGCCGACGCCGGTGTTGCCGGAGGTGGGTTCGACGATCACGCCGCCGGGCTTCAGTTGGCCGGACTGTTCGGCGGCGTCGATGATGCGTTCGGCAATGCGGTCCTTGGAGGATCCGCCGGGGTTGAAGTATTCGACTTTGACGGCGATGGTGGCTTTGACGCCGGCCGCCTGCGGAATGTGGTTGAGCTTGACGAGCGGGGTGTTGCCGATGAGTTCTGCGAGGCTGTTGTGGATGGTCATGTGAAGTCCTTCGTTGCTGGGGTTGTGGGGTTTTGCTGCGTTGCGTTCGTGAACCGACGTTCCCAGACGAATGGACTGTGGCTTTAGTTTGAAATCGAGTATCCCCGCTCACTGTACGGTGAAGCCGGAAAGTGAATCGGTTTTTCATGTTAACCACGGCTCGCGCGTTACACGGTTACGCTCGTGCCATCGATTTCATGAAAATTCATGCGACAGATTTGCCGCGATTCGAATGCTCTATCTCAAGTTATGCGTCACTGACCGCTCGCCCAGGGGCGTCGGTTAGCGACAACAACATGAGATAATCTGCATGTCTCACACCATAGCACAACCCGCGACAAGCGCGTGTCGCCCCCGGGTTCTAAATAGAAGTGCAACACCTTGTCTAGGGTTGGAAGTGTTCAGTTTCTAACTTAAGAAGGTGTCGCACTCATGGGCCAACGATATTCGCACCTGTCGTCCGAGGAGAGGATCCTGATCGAGAAGCTGCATTGCGAAC
>OBZP01000467.1_pt1 | contig 8729 bp, 8 predicted proteins | sample 1476991 | NCBI WGS metagenome assembly OBZP01 (sample SAMEA2580255, study PRJEB22360) | human gut metagenome | biome: human gut; feature: human-associated habitat; material: faeces | place: Denmark | collected 2008/2010 | reverse complement strand
CGGCCACTTCGATGCTGCCGGCGGTCGGCGCAGTCAGTGCGCACAACATGCGCACCAGCGTCGACTTGCCCGAACCATTCACGCCCATCAGTGCCACGGTTTCACCGCGCGCGATGGTGAACGACAGGTCATCGATAACCGCCCGTTTGGCCGAAGGATAGCGATAGGTCAGATGCGAGACGCGAATAATGGGGTTCGTCATATCACCGATGCCATCGGAGAGCAGCGGCAGTTCGGAGCCGTCTTCGCGCTCCCGCTGGCGGGGGCTGTCGTTCGTAGGGCGACTGGGGGCGGCTTCTGTGCCGATACTACCCTCAGTCTCGCTTTGCGAGACAGCCTCCGCTAGCGGGGATCGATTATCGACGGCTGCAGTGATACCAATGATTCGCCCGGCCTCCATGTGCACGATGCGATCGGCATGAACGGTTTCATCTGGATGATGCGTGACATGCACAATAGTGGTGCCGCGCGCCTGCAAATCATCCAAAATGCGCATAACTTCGGCGCGTGCGGATTCGTCCAGCATGGCGGTCGGCTCATCCAATACCAGCATTGCCGGGTTCATGGCCAGCATGCCGGCGATGGAGGCGCGTTGCTGCTGCCCGCCGCTCATACGGGTCGGGTCGGACTGGCGTAAGTTCGCCAACCCCACGGCCTGCAATGAATCAACGATACGCTCGCCGATGAGCTCGCGCTCCAGCCCGAGATTCTCCGGGCCAAAGGCCACGTCATCCTCCAACACGGTGGTGACCAGCTGATCCTCGGGATTCTGGAACACCATACCGATGCCGTGGCGGGCAGCACGATAGGCATCGGCATTCGGGCCGGCTGCGTACACGCGTTGCCCCAGTAACGTCACTTCACCACCGTCCGGCGCGGTCAATCCCGCAATCAGACGGGCTAACGTGGATTTGCCCGACCCGTTCGGACCGACCAAGCATAGGCGCTCGCCGGCATGGACCGTGAGTGAAACGCCATCCAAAGCCCATGAGGTGCCGCGGTCATAGCTGAAACGAATGTCCTTGAGCACGGCGGCGGGGGAGGCAGGCTCGGCGGAAGCGTGAGGTTCGGCAGAATCGTGGAACTCGTCGGCGTCGAAGGAATGGGGTGCAACGGTCATGAAACAGCAATCCGTAACTGATAGGCGAAAACGCAGAATCCCGGCCCGTGCCGGGATTCTGCGTTCTGGTTCTTTGAGTGGTCTTTGAGTGGTCGTTAGTCGTGGCGGGCATCGGCCCGTCTCAGGCCAGTCACTGCTGCTTGGACAGCAGGTTGGAGATCGGCTTGTAGATCAGGAAGGTGATCACGGCGTGAATCGCCATCTTAGCCACGTTGAACGGCAGCAGAATCGGCAGAATCATCGCGGCCACAGCTTGGTAGGTCATGTGCGCGTAAATCGGCGTGACAATCAGGTTGCTCACCAGCGCCACCACGATGGCCAGCACCGCACCCACCAGAATGCCGATGGCGGCACCCTTGCGCGTACGGATCTTACGGTAGATGAACGCGGCCGGCACAGACAGGAACAGCGCCACCAGCACAGCCATCAGCGAACCCCACGGATTGGCGAACATGTGCGGCACAAAGCCGAGCACAGACACGATTGCGGCGGCGGCCGGGCCATACGCAAAGCCGGCAATCAGGCAGACGATGCCGGACGGGTCGTACTTCAGCCAAGTGACCGGCGTAATCGGGAATTCAATGAAGCTGGTGACCATCGCCAGCGCCACGAACAGTGCATACATGGCGATACGGCGCGTGGACCAGCGGCCAGAATCGGCCACACCAGTGGTGTGTGAGCCAAGTTTGGCGCTGGTGCTGGCGGTGGACGTGCTGGCCGAACCCTCGGCCTCGGGTGCCACAGAACGAACAACTTGCATGCGAATACGCGAAGATACACTCATAATGAGCCCTCGTTTCTTCCATCCGGACTATACCGTTGGCTCCGGAATCTCACCGGATCAGCCGCTTGCGCGGGTCGCGGGCTTCCTGCCATCCCCGTTATGAAACCCGGGGTGCAGGTTACCGCCAGTAAGGAATTGCACCTTCCCTGAAACTGACAGGCTTATTCATACGCCATGCGCCGGACGTATGCAACTCGCGTTTCACTGTGCAGAAATTCGTCTTGTGCCGGTCAAGTGCAACAATGGGAGCCATGGCTGAAGTGAAGAAACCCAACAACACCATCGACAAGCTTGCCCTGATCGTCACCACCTACAAACGTCAGCAGTTGCTTGAGACACTGTTCGATTCGATTCTGGCGCTTGAACAGGCACCGTGGCGCATTGTCATCGTGGACAATGAGCAGTCCGATCAGACGGCGGACATGGTCGCTGCGTTTGCCGGCAAGGTGACCGGCCAATGGGGCACCACCGTGGCCGACCAGTCCGGTAACGAAGAACGTGTGGTCTATGCGCCGCAGACCGAGAACCTGGGTGGTGCGGGCGGTTTCTCCGCCGGCGTGGCCAAAGCCTACGAGCTGGGTGCCGCATGGTTCTGGGTGATGGATGACGATGTGGCCGTGCTGCCGGACGCCATTGCCAAGCTGTCCAAGTGGACCGACAAGCACGAGGTGATTCAGGGCTCCCGATTCGACTACGATGGCGGCCCGTTCTACTGGCAGTACGACTTCATTGTGCCGCTGGGCATCCCGAACCCGATTGCGCCCGCCGCATTCGGCCCGGCCGGATACCGAGTGATGGACACGCTGTGCTTCGAAGGCGGCCTGTTCAACCGCCGTGTGGTTACGGAAATCGGTCTGCCGGACCCGCGCTTCTTCATCTACTGGGATGACACGATGTATGGCTACCGCGCCAGCAAGGTCACCAACCCGATTGTGGTGCCCGACGTGATCCTGCGCCGTACGCGCGAAATCGGCAATTGGGATATCGCCGGCGTGCGCCAGCTCAACTCCACATCCGACATGAACCGGTATCACATCATGCGCAACCGCGGATACATGGCCCGGTACTTCATGACCTATGGTGACTTCCGTCCGCTGGTGTTTGGACTGGGTACCGTGCTCACCGCGGCCAAGGAAGTCATTCGCCTGGTGATGGTGGATCGCGAGCACCTCAAGACCGGTTTGGTACAGATTGCCAAGGGCTGGTGGGACTCGCGCAAGCTGATGCACGACCCCACCTGGAAGCCCATGCCGTCGCTGAAGTAGCCGTAGTAGTGGCTCCCCTCTATGAGGGGGGTCACTACAGGTTACTTATGGATGAACAGGCCACCGTCGCCCCAAGCCCACTGGCCTTGGCCGGCACCGATCTGGAAGTGCAGCTTGGCGATGCCCATGTCATTGAACGCGTGATGCTCATCTTCCGCACTCTGATCGATATGCGCGGCGGCGGTATCGTCGGCCGGATTATACGAGAAGGTGATTGGCTGACGGTTCATCGCGCTCGGCGCCTTCATCGCAGCCTCGACGCCGGACTTGAACCAATCCGGAGCGGCCTCGCGCCCCTCATCGCTCATTGTGGCGGTGAACTGCTCATAGGTCTTGGTGGCGCGGTGCGTGCGTTGCGCTTCGCATAGCTCCTCATAGGATTTCGCCTGATAATCCAGATGATTCTTCGGATGCCCGATCACCACACCGAGATACAGCTCCTGGCCAGAGGTGACGTGGCAATGCTTGGCCGCCTCCGCCTTGTCCCATGAGCCGGCGACCCATAAGGTGCCGAGGCCGCGCAACGTGGCCGTGAGCACCATGCGTTCGGCATAGAAGCCGGCACGCTCTTTGGCTTCCTCATCGTTCGCGGGGCCGACGATGGCCAGATAATTCGCCGCATTGGTCAGATGACCTGAAGCATTGGCTTCGGCGAACACCTTGGGCTGGTCGCGCACCAGCTGAATGTTGAGATCGCCGAGTAAGTTGATCGGCTGAAGCGCCATCTCGAGCTGGCGGGCCGTATCGTCGTCGATCGGCTCATCATCGTAGGCGCGTACGGCGGTGCGGATGTTAATTGCATCAATAAGTTGGGTATGTTCTGCCATACCTCCCATTATCGCGCGCGACACAGAGTCAGGCCACCATAGACGCCGATTTTCCTAGTATGCGAAATCGCATGCATTGCCCATTGTCAGGCTTGAAAAACGATACGAATAGGGTACGTAGTGACCGGCGACGATGCACACGTTTGCACAATTGGTGTGTAATGGTTTCGTGTTGAGCGTAATTCGCGTTAAACTGGGCGCAACCTTACGAACTGATGAAAACGTATGGAAAGGAAGGTCAACGATGATTGAAACTGCACAGGCTTTCGGTGTTGACATTGGCGGTTCCGGCATCAAGGCCGCACCTGTCGATCTGACCAAGGGCGATTTCGCCGAGCCACGATTGAAGATTCTCACTCCCGAGGTCTCCACTCCTCAGGCCGTGGCCAAAATCGTCAAGCAGCAGCTCGACCACTTCGAAGTGCCTGAATCCGCACCCGTTGGCATCGCTTTCCCCGCGCCGATCAAGCCCGGCCAGAAGCTCGACTTCATGGCCAACCTTGACCAGTCTTGGATTGGCGTGGACGTTACTGAAGTGTTCTCCGAAGCCGGCGGCCCCCCGGTCGTCGTGGTAAACGACGCCGACGCCGCCGGCCTGGCCGAAGTCCAGTTCGGTGCCGCCAAGGGCCAGGATGGTCTGGTCATCGCCACCACACTGGGCACCGGCATCGGCACCGCCTTGATTTACAACGGCGTGCTCATCCCGAACACCGAACTCGGACACATCATCCTGAGCGCCAAGCATCTGGACGCCGAGAAGTATGCCTCCTCCGCGATTCGCGAGAATGAGGAACTGGGCTACAAGAAGTGGGCCAAGCGTCTGACCAAGTACTACGGCCTTATGGAGAAGTACTTCAACCCGGACCTGTTCACCGTCGGCGGCGGCGTGAGCCGTCAGAGCGAAAAGTTCCTGCCGTACGTGGATATCAAGACCCCGATCGTGCCCGCCAAGCTGCGTAACCAGGCCGGCATCGTCGGTGCCGCCTACTATGCCAGCACCAAGCAGCAGTGAGCCAGTGAGCGTGGGTGTGCAGCGCTGACCCGCGAATATGCTTCAGGCCGTCCGACTAGTCGGGCGGCCTTTTGCATTGCATAGGAAAGGTATGCGACGCGTTCCCGGGAATGTTGCGCAAAGTGGGCGTGTGTATGGAGGTCTGTGGCGACGCGTTCCCGGGAATGTGTCGCGTTTGAGGGTGTGATTCGGGTCCAGAGCGACGCATTTCCGGGAATGTTGCGCGTTTGAGAGCGGGGCAGGGGGCACCACGCTCTATCGTGGGAGGGTATGAGCGTGCATTTCTCTTCTCGTGTGGATATTTCTGCGCCGAATCCCATTGCGGCGGCCGAGGCGGCAGCCAAGGCAAACGGCATCGCACTCAGCAAACTCAACGATTCCAATCCGACCCGCCACGGGCTGGCACCTGAATTGGTGCCGAGCGTGTATACGGCCGACCCGCGTGGACCGCGTGCGGCGCGAGAAGCATTGGCCGCATTCCTCAATACGGCAAAGGCGGTAGACGCAAGCAGCCCTCAGTCGACTTCGCCCGCCGCCAGCGAGGGCGGGAACGAGCGCCATGCCGCTTTCAACAATGCGAATACCGCCATCGAGGGCGTTGACCCGGACGCCCTGTACTTGCTGAGCTCCACGTCCGAGGCGTATTCGTGGCTGATTAAGTTACTTTGCGATGCCGGCGACGCGGTGCTGGCACCCAAACCCGGCTATCCGCTGATTGAGTCGATTGCACGGCTTGAATGCGTTGACACGGTCGAATACCAGTTGCAATTCGACGGCTCCTGGTTCATCGACATCGCCGAACTCGAGCGGCTGCTCAGCGAGCCCGGTGGCGAACGCATCAGAGCATTGGTGCTCATCAACCCGAACAATCCGACCGGTTCGTACGTAAAACCAACCGAGCGTGCACGTATCGTGACATTGTGCCGTGAGCATGGCATCGCCCTTATCGCCGATGAAGTGTTCTTCGATTACTCTCTCGAACCTTTCCCCGGCAACGCACGGCTCGCAGGGGAGCGCGGCGTGCTCACCTTCGCCCTAGACGGATTCTCCAAAATGCTGGCCGCGCCGCACGCCAAAGTCGGGTGGATTCAGGTGTCCGGACCTGCCGAGGACGTTGCCGAGGCACAGCGTCGACTGGACGTCATCGCCGATGATTATCTGCCGATGAGTGACATCATCGCCGAACGGATTCCCGCATTATTGAACGCCGCGCCCGCACAGACCAGACGTGTGGGGGAGCGCGTGCGCAATAACCTGGCCAAGTTGCACGAGTTGCTTGACGCCGATCCCAACGGGCTGGTCAGCGTGCTACGGGCCGAAGGCGGCTGGAACGTGCTGCTACGAGTGCCTTCAGTCATCGATGAGAACGAGCTGGTGCTGCGGTTGATTGACGAGCACAAACTGACCGGACAGCCCGGCTACTTCTTCGACATGACTTCCAATGGATACCTGGCCGTTTCCCTGCTACCCGAACCGGACGAATTCGAGCGTGGCATCCGCGCCGTGCTCAATACCGTCGCCGCTTTGCTGCGATAGGCCGGTGTTTGCCGGCACCACGCCTGTACTCCACGTACAATAGCGGCATGGGATTCTTGTTTAGACCGAAAGAACTGCCACGCCCGGCGTCGCTGACGTTCACTTTGGATCAGGCCGGGCATACGTATGATGATGGGCACGTGGGACTTGCTCCCACGGACATCACCATCAGCGAGCTGCGGGTGGCTGTGATCGGACTGAACGGCGCAGGCAAATCCACATTGCTGGGTCTGCTGGACGGTTCGTTGAAGGCCAACGCCGGCACGGTGACCATTGCGGGCGGTGAGGAACGTCTTGACCCGGCTGTGAAGAAGGACGCGAAGCGCATCGATAATCTGGTCGGCAAAGTTCGCCGCGAGGAGATTCCGAACAGCTTTTACCAAGCGGCGAATATTTCCGAGGCTGTTTCCGAAGCGCTGAAAAAGCACAAGGTGCCCGAGTCAGAACGTCATGCGCGCATCGGCAATCTGTTCGCGCATTTTGATTTGGCGCAGGTCTCCAAGGCCAAGGCCAGCGAACTGGACTCCGAGAAACGGCACCTGCTGGCTATTGCGGCCGCGCTGAGCTTTGAGCCGAGTGCGATTGTGGCGGATGAGCCGAGCAAGGGATTGGATGAGATTGGCGCCGCGCATGTGGCCAAGGCGTTGTTCAGCTACAACAAGCAGGTGATTTTCGCCACGCATGACACGGATATGATCCGCCGGCCCGAATACGCCATCGACCGCGTACTGGTGCTGGACGAGCACGCGGTCGCGTTTGACGGAGCGCCGGCTGAGGCTGTGGCGTTTTATGAGGATCTGATTCGCCGCAAGTATGAGGCTGCGAAGCGGTAGCAGATAGGAATCGGCCGTTGGAGGATTGGCATCGGCCGTGAGGTCGATGCCAATCCTCACGCGAAGTAGAAGCCGCGGAAGCCGTACTGGTAGACGCGGTAGATGTATCCCGAACTGAGCACCATCTTGTACTGTGCCTTGAGGTTGCCGTCGGTGTCGGTGATGGTCAGGGTAATGGTGTTCTTGACCTTGGGGATCAGTCCCAACACCAGAAACTCGTGCTCGGTGGAGGCGATGTCATTGCTCGATACCGTGGTCGTCTGACTCGCTGTGCTGGTACCGCCGACATTGCCGGAACCGTCGGCGTCGCCGGCGGCGGCCTCACGGTATGCGGCGGCCGCCTCATCGCTGGTGATGGCGTTGGCCGTGTAATCCGGGTACCCCTCAGCGGAAACGGTGTAGCTGACGGTGGAGGCCTGATCGGTGGTGAAGTACACGTACATGGACGTGGTGTTGGTGCCGTACGGGTTCACCTTGGTGTAGATGCTGTCGACTGTGCGTTCTTTGGCGTCGCGCTCGTCGGCGATCTCGGTGTTCATCATCTGCTGGTATTCGTCGGTATAGACGTTCTCGATCTGGGCGTTGAGCCGCTCCACGCGGCGTTCCTTGATGGAGGCGCTGACGTCGTCCTGTGAGAACAGGCACAGACCAATGGCGATGGCTGCGGTGACGGCTGCTGCGGATATTTTGAAGACGCGACTACGGACGGCAGTGGACACGGGGAAACCCTCACGACAGTATGGGTAAACGATTAGTGAATTACGTCACATACATTATGCCGCAGGTCTTGGAAAACACCGGCCGGAATGCTGGGAGAATACTGAAGCTTGGCGGGTCGCCGAGCGGTCCGGTCCTATAGCAGGGTGAACCAAGACTGAACCTGATGCCAGAGCGTCGGATTGTTGGCGATCATCGAATCGCTGCGCGACTGCACGAAGCAACTTAGTATGGCTATGCCCAGCGCCCACAATACGGCCAGCATCACGACCCAGCGCATCAGCCAACGCCACGGAGTGACGCGGGCGATGCCATCGCCTGAAGCGGCGTCGTTGGCCCCCGCCAATGAGCGGACCGCTCCGCCCCCCAGTGCCCAGCCACAGTAGCCCCGGTATGGACGCCAGCGAGATCAGCCAGCCGAAATCGGCGGAATACCGCCATCCCAAACCGCCGACGTGGCTGTCGAATACGACCAGCACCGCCGCCACGGCCAAGCAAGACATCAGCCATGGCCGCATGCCGTGCGTCTCCAATCTGCGCAGCAGGGGTAGCGCCAAAGCCATCAAGGTCAGTGGCGTGGCCGTGAAAATCGCGCCGACCATCACCTCGTAATAGCCCCATTGCGGCATCGGGGC
>OBZP01000437.1_pt1 | contig 9262 bp, 10 predicted proteins | sample 1476991 | NCBI WGS metagenome assembly OBZP01 (sample SAMEA2580255, study PRJEB22360) | human gut metagenome | biome: human gut; feature: human-associated habitat; material: faeces | place: Denmark | collected 2008/2010 | reverse complement strand
GATTAAGTCGGTTATTGCCGGTGCGGTAGCTATGGCAGTGGTGTCTTTTGGTGCAAATGCTGCTGATACCGTTGCGCCATCTCAGGGGTCAGGGCAGGTGAACTTTAAAGGGACTGTTATTGATGCCCCGTGTGGCATTGAAACGCAGTCAGCAAATCAGACTATTGATTTTGGCCAGATTTCGAAATTGTTTCTGGAGAATGGTGGAACCACCCAGCCGAAAGATCTTGATATTAAGCTTGTGAATTGCGATATCACCAATTTTAAAAAGGCAGCTACACCAGGCGGTGCAGCTAAGACAGGTACGGTATCCCTGACTTTTGCAGGTGTGCCTGCAGGAAACGCAAGTGACATGCTGAAGACCGTTGGTGAAACCAATACTGCTATTGTGGTTCTTAATCCACATGGCTCGCGTGTGAAGTTTGACGGTAAAACGTCAACGGGGCCTTCTAATCTGGTTGATGGTAATAATACTCTCCACTTTACAACCTATGTAATGAAAGATGATAGTGGCAACTCTGTAAAAGAAGGTGCCTTCTCAGCAGTTGCAAATTTCAACCTGACTTATCAGTAATACTGATAATCCGGTCTGATAAACAGCGGATTTTTCCGCTGTTTATTTCTCAGGGTATTTATCATGAGACTGCGATTCTCTGTTCCACTTTTCTTTTTTTGCTGTGTGTTTGTTCATGGTGTTTTTGCCGGTCCGTTTCCTCCGCCCGGCATGTCCCTTCCTGAATACTGGGGAGAAGAACACGTATGGTGGGACGGCAGGGCTGCTTTTCATGGTGAGGTTGTCAGACCTGCCTGTACTCTGGCGATGGAAGACGCCTGGCAGATTATCGATATGGGGGAAACCCCGGTTCGGGATTTACAGAATGGTTTCTCCGGACCTGAAAGAAAATTCAGCCTCCGGCTCAGGAACTGTGAATTTAACAGTCAGGGTGGGAACCTTTTCTCTGATTCCCGGATAAGGGTGACTTTCGATGGCGTCCGGGGTGAAACGCCGGATAAGTTTAATTTATCCGGTCAGGCAAAAGGAATTAATCTGCAGATAGCTGATGCCAGGGGAAATATTGCCCGGGCAGGGAAAGTAATGCCTGCAATACCATTGACGGGTAATGAAGAAGCGCTGGATTACACCCTCAGAATTGTGCGAAACGGAAAAAAACTTGAAGCCGGAAATTATTTTGCCGTGCTGGGATTCCGGGTCGATTATGAGTGAGTCACTCCGGTGAGATGTCCGGTTATTTATCTTTTTTGTGAATCTGGTGATGCGTGGAATGAAAGACAGAATACCTTTTGCAGTCAACAATATTACCTGTGTGATATTGTTGTCTCTGTTTTGTAACGCAGCCAGTGCCGTTGAGTTTAATACAGATGTACTTGACGCGGCGGACAAGAAAAATATTGACTTCACCCGTTTTTCAGAAGCCGGTTATGTTCTGCCGGGGCAATATCTTCTGGATGTGATTGTTAACGGGCAAAGTATTTCTCCCGCATCGTTACAGATTTCATTTGTTGAACCTCAGTCGTCAGGAGATAAGGCAGAAAAAAAATTGCCACAGGCCTGCCTGACATCAGATATGGTCAGACTGATGGGGTTAACAGCAGAATCTCTGGATAAAGTTGTTTACTGGCATGATGGTCAGTGTGCGGATTTTCATGGGTTGCCGGGAGTGGATATTCGTCCTGATACCGGGGCGGGCGTATTACGCATCAATATGCCGCAGGCCTGGCTTGAGTATTCTGATGCCACCTGGCTGCCTCCCTCACGCTGGGACGACGGCATTCCCGGACTGATGCTGGATTATAACCTCAACGGGACGGTTTCCCGTAATTATCAGGGAGGAGACTCTCATCAGTTCAGTTATAACGGGACTGTGGGGGGGAATCTGGGGCCCTGGCGCCTGCGGGCTGACTATCAGGGAAGCCAGGAGCAGAGCCGCTACAACGGGGAAAAAACGACAAACAGAAATTTCACATGGAGTCGCTTTTATCTGTTCCGTGCCATTCCCCGGTGGCGGGCAAACCTGACGCTGGGCGAGAATAATATCAACTCAGATATATTCCGGTCATGGAGTTATACGGGAGCCAGCCTGGAAAGCGATGACCGGATGTTGCCGCCCAGACTGCGAGGCTATGCACCGCAGATTACCGGGATTGCGGAGACTAATGCCCGTGTTGTGGTGTCGCAGCAGGGACGGGTGCTGTACGACTCGATGGTCCCCGCAGGGCCATTCAGTATTCAGGACCTGGACAGTTCAGTTCGCGGACGTCTTGATGTTGAGGTTATTGAACAGAACGGACGGAAGAAAACCTTTCAGGTCGATACGGCCTCGGTTCCTTATCTGACGCGTCCGGGACAGGTCCGGTATAAACTTGTCTCCGGTCGCTCCCGCGGATACGGGCATGAGACCGAAGGGCCTGTATTTGCAACCGGAGAGGCGTCCTGGGGGCTCAGTAACCAGTGGTCGCTGTATGGCGGGGCTGTGCTTGCCGGTGATTATAATGCACTGGCAGCCGGTGCCGGCTGGGACCTGGGTGTGCCGGGGACCCTTTCCGCTGATATCACGCAGTCAGTAGCCCGTATTGAGGGAGAGAGAACGTTTCAGGGAAAATCCTGGCGTCTTAGCTACTCCAAACGGTTTGATAATGCGGATGCCGACATTACGTTCGCCGGGTATCGTTTCTCAGAGCGAAACTATATGACCATGGAGCAGTACCTGAACGCCCGCTACCGTAATGATTACAGCAGTCGGGAAAAAGAGATGTATACCGTTACGCTGAATAAAAACGTGGCGGACTGGAACACCTCTTTTAACCTGCAGTACAGCCGTCAGACATACTGGGACATACGGAAAACGGACTATTATACGGTGAGCGTCAACCGCTACTTTAATGTTTTCGGACTGCAGGGTGTGGCGGTTGGATTGTCAGCCTCAAGGTCTAAATATCTGGGGCGTGATAACGATTCTGCTTACCTGCGTATATCCGTGCCGCTGGGGACGGGGACAGCGAGCTACAGTGGCAGTATGAGTAATGACCGTTATGTGAATATGGCCGGCTACACTGACACGTTCAATGACGGTCTGGACAGCTACAGCCTGAACGCCGGCCTTAACAGTGGCGGTGGACTGACATCGCAACGTCAGATTAATGCCTATTACAGTCATCGTAGTCCGCTGGCAAATTTGTCCGCGAATATTGCATCCCTGCAGAAAGGATATACGTCTTTCGGCGTCAGTGCTTCCGGTGGGGCAACAATTACCGGAAAAGGTGCGGCGTTACATGCAGGGGGAATGTCCGGTGGAACACGTCTTCTTGTTGACACGGATGGTGTGGGAGGTGTACCGGTTGATGGCGGGCAGGTGGTGACAAATCGCTGGGGAACGGGCGTGGTGACTGACATCAGCAGTTATTACCGGAATACAACCTCTGTTGACCTGAAGCGCTTACCGGATGATGTGGAAGCAACCCGTTCTGTTGTGGAATCGGCGCTGACAGAAGGTGCCATTGGTTACCGGAAATTCAGCGTGCTTAAAGGGAAACGTCTGTTTGCAATACTGCGTCTTGCTGATGGCTCTCAGCCCCCGTTTGGTGCCAGTGTAACCAGTGAAAAAGGCCGGGAGCTGGGCATGGTGGCCGACGAAGGCCTTGCCTGGCTGAGTGGCGTGACGCCGGGGGAAACCCTGTCGGTAAACTGGGATGGAAAAATACAGTGTCAGGTAAATGTACCGGAGACAGCAATATCTGACCAGCAGTTATTGCTTCCCTGTACGCCTCAGAAATAAATGAAAGTCCGGAATATTAACGGCTGATGAATGCGGTTATGCCATTTTCCGGACCAGGTGAAATTACAGAATGTGGAAATTAAGTATGATTCGAAAAAAGATTCTGATGGCTGCCATCCCCCTGTTTGTTATATCCGGGGCAGACGCTGCTGTTTCGCTGGACAGAACCCGCGCGGTGTTTGACGGGAGTGAGAAGTCAATGACGCTTGATATCTCCAATGATAACAAACAACTGCCCTATCTTGCTCAGGCATGGATAGAAAATGAAAATCAGGAAAAAATTATTGCAGGGCCGGTTATTGCCACCCCTCCGGTTCAGCGCCTTGAGCCGGGTGCGAAAAGCATGGTCAGGCTGAGTACCACACCGGATATCAGTAAACTTCCTCAGGACAGGGAATCACTGTTTTATTTTAATCTCCGGGAAATACCGCCGAGGAGTGAAAAGGCCAATGTACTGCAGATAGCCTTACAGACCAAAATAAAGCTTTTTTATCGCCCGGCAGCAATTAAAACCAGACCAAATGAAGTATGGCAGGACCAGTTAATTCTGAACAAAGTCAGCGGTGGGTATCGTATTGAAAACCCGACCCCCTATTATGTCACTGTTATTGGTCTGGGAGGAAGTGAAAAGCAGGCAGAGGAAGGTGAGTTTGAAACCGTGATGCTGTCTCCCCGTTCAGAGCAGACAGTAAAATCGGCAAATTATAATACCCCTTATCTGTCTTATATTAACGACTATGGTGGTCGCCCGGTACTGTCGTTTATCTGTAATGGCAGCCGTTGCTCTGTGAAAAAAGAGAAATAATGTACCGCAATAACGGTTAAATGCGGGTGGGATATTATGGTTGTGAATAAAACAACAGCAGTACTGTATCTTATTGCACTGTCGCTGAGTGGTTTCATCCATACTTTCCTGCGGGCTGAAGAGCGGGGTATATACGATGACGTCTTTACTGCAGATGAGTTGCATCATTACCGGATAAATGAACGGGGGGGACGCACCGGAAGCCTGGCAGTCAGTGGTGCACTGCTGTCCTCACCCTGCACGCTGGTGAGTAATGAGGTGCCGTTAAGCCTCCGGCCGGAGAATCACTCTGCGGCAGCCGGAGCTCCTCTGATGCTGAGGCTGGCAGGATGTGGGGACGGTGGTGCACTTCTGCCCGGAAAACGGGGCGTTGCGATGACAGTCTCCGGCTCACTGGTAACCGGTCCCGGAACCGGAAGTGCTTTACTTCCTGACCGTAAGCTATCCGGCTGTGACCATCTTGTTATACATGATGGTGATACCTTTTTACTGTGCCGGCCTGACCGGCGGCAGGAGGATATGCTGGCAGCCTGGAGGAAAAGGGTGGCACAGGAGGGTGAGTATTCTGATGCCAGGAGCAATCCGGCCATGCTGCGTCTGAGCATAAAATATGAGTAAGGGAATGTGATGATAAAAAGCACAGGCGCTCTTTTACTGTTTGCCGCACTGTCTGCCGGACAGGCAATAGCCTCAGATGTGGCATTCAGGGGTAATCTGCTTGACAGACCCTGCCATGTGTCCGGTGACAGTCTGAATAAACATGTCGTCTTCAAAACCCGGGCGTCCAGGGATTTCTGGTATCCGCCCGGACGTTCGCCGACAGAGTCGTTTGTCATCAGGCTGGAAAACTGCCATGCAACAGCAGTTGGCAAAATTGTGACACTGACCTTTAAGGGGAGGGAGGAGGCGGCCCTCCCGGGCCATCTGAAGGTAACCGGAGTGAATTCCGGCCGGTTAGGCATTGCACTGCTGGACACCGATGGCAGCAGTCTGCTGAAACCCGGCACCTCCCATAACAAAGGCCAGGGAGAAAAGGTTACCGGAAACAGTCTTGAGCTTCCTTTCGGCGCGTATGTTGTGGCAACGCCGGAAGCCCTGCGGACGAAGAGTGTGGTACCCGGTGATTATGAAGCAACAGCCACGTTTGAATTGACATATCGTTAGCAAAATTTTTGTACAGGATATTTCAGATGAAAAAGATAAGAGGTTTGTGTCTTCCGGTAATGCTGGGGGCAGTGTTAATGTCTCAGCATGTACATGCAGCTGATAATCTGACCTTTAAAGGAAAACTGATTATTCCTGCCTGTACTGTAACAAAGGCAGAGGTTGACTGGGGAAATGTAGAGATTCAGACATTGAGCCCAGATGGAAGCAGACATCAAAAAGACTTTTCTGTCGGTATGAACTGCCCCTATAGCCTGGGAACCATGAAAGTCACAATAACATCAAATGGTCAGACTGGTAATTCGATACTGGTGCCTGATACTTCAAGCGTTTCTGGTGATGGGTTGCTCATTTATCTTTACAACAGTAATAACAGTAGTATTGGTAACGCAGTCACTTTAGGAAGTCAGTTTACGCCCGGAAAAATCACGGGAGTAGGGCAGTCTAAAAATATTACTCTTTACGCAAAACTTGGATATAAAGGGGATATGAGAAAGCTGCAGGCTAAAGCATTTTCTGCAACGGCAACGCTGGTTGCATCATATTCGTAATGCTATCAGTTAAAATACGCCGATTTTATATCTCATAAAATAAAATATTTTCTGTACCGCTCTCCGGAGGGGGAATGGCTCGTTTATCATTATTTATATCGTTGCTTCTGACATCGGTCGCTGTACTGGCTGATGTGCAGATTAACATCAGGGGAAATGTTTATATCCCCCCATGCACCATTAATAACGGGCAGAATATTGTTGTCGATTTTGGGAATATTAATCCTGAGCACGTGGACAACTCACGTGGTGAAATCACAAAAACCATAAGCATATCCTGTACGTATAAGAGTGGCTCACCCTGGATAAAGGTCACAGGTAATGCAATGGCTGGGCAGACTAATGTACTGGCAACAAATATAGCCAATTTTGGTATAGCGTTGTATCAGGGAAAAGGAATGTCAACACCTCTTACATTAGGTAATGGTTCAGGAAATGGTTACAGAGTGACAGCAGGTCTGGACACAGCACGTTCAACGTTCACCTTTACTTCAGTGCCCTTTCGTAATGGCAGCAGGACACTGAATGGCGGGGATTTCCGGACCACGGCCAGTATGAGCATGATTTATAACTGAGTCATACCTAAATGAATAACTGTAATTACGGAAGTGATTTCTGATGAAAAAATGGTTCCCAGCTTTGTTATTTTCCTTGTGTGTGTCTGGTGAGTCCTCTGCATGGAATAATATTGTCTTTTACTCCCTTGGAGACGTTAACTCTTATCAGGGAGGGAATGTGGTGATTACTCAAAGGCCACAATTTATAACTTCGTGGCGCCCGGGCATTGCTACGGTAACCTGGAATCAGTGTAATGGTCTTGGGTTTGCTGATGGTTCCTGGGCTTACTACAGGGAGTATATTGCGTGGGTAGTATTCCCCAAAAAGGTTATGACCCAAAATGGATATCCCTTATTTATTGAGGTTCATAATAAAGGTAACTGGAGTGAGGAGAATAGTGGTGACAATGACAGCTATTTTTTTTCTCAAGGGGTATAAGTGGGATGAGCGGGCCTTTGATGCAGGTAATTTGTGTCAGAAACCAGGAGAAACAACTCGTCTGACTGAGAAATTTGACGATATTATTTTTAAAGTCGCCTTACCTGCAGATCTTCCTTTAGGGGATTATTCTGTTAAAATTCCATACACTTCCGGCATGCAGCGTCATTTCGCGAGTTACTTGGGGGCCCGTTTTAAAATCCCATACAATGTGGCCAAAACCCTCCCAAGAGAGAATGAAATGTTATTCTTATTTAAGAATATCGGCGGATGCCGTCCTTCTGCACAGTCTCTGGAAATAAAGCATGGTGATCTGTCTATTAATAGCGCTAATAATCATTATGCGGCTCAGACTCTTTCTGTGTCTTGCGATGTGCCTGCAAATATTCGTTTTATGCTGTTAAGAAATACAACTCCGACATACAGCCATGGTAAGAAATTTTCGGTTGGTCTGGGGCATGGCTGGGACTCCATTGTTTCAGTTAACGGGGTGGACACAGGAGAGACAACGATGAGATGGTACAAAGCAGGTACACAAAACCTGACCATCGGCAGTCGCCTCTATGGTGAATCTTCAAAGATACAACCAGGAGTACTATCTGGTTCAGCAACGCTGCTCATGATATTGCCATAAATGGTTTATCCGGAGCCGGATAGAGTGTTGTGGATATCTGGGATGCCCCGGGAAGTCACCTTTCAGCCACTTCATTTATGGATTATACGCGGCCTGCACTGAGTTACGTCCATGTAGCTCATCTGACGTTCAGCCGCTTTATCTCGTGCTGTTCTGGTCTCAATACTTCCATGCCGTTGCAATTACCTCTTAAACCATTCCTTATCATTTTCATGTCTTCGATAAGAAATCTTCATCATTCATGATCGATTTTGTCGATCGATTCGATCGAATTTTCTCTTTTTACCTTGTCTTTTGCATGGTTTTAAAATGAGCAACCTTCTTTATCGGGTGGGGTAAGAACCAACGGAGATGATTGAAATGAAAAAGGTTATTGTTGTTTCAGCGCTTGCTATGGCGGGCGTATTTTCAGCCCAGGCTCTGGCTGATAGGGGTAAAACAGGCTTTTATGTGACCGGTAAAGCTGGTGCTTCGGTTGTGACTCAGACTGACCAGCGCTTCCGTCAGGACTTTGGGGATGATGTTTATAAGTATAAGGGCGGTGATAAAAACGATACTGTATTTGGTGCAGGCCTTGCGGTGGGCTATGATTTTTATCAACATTACAATGTTCCTGTGCGCACGGAAGTGGAATTCTATGGCCGCGGAGCTGCAGACTCCCATTATACACTGGATACATGGCATTCTCCGATGGGGGATGGTGGTCGGGAAGACACACAGAACAGGCTCAGTGTGAATACCCTGATGGTGAATACGTATTATGACTTCAGAAACAGCAGTGCATTCACTCCATGGGTGTCTGTTGGACTGGGTTATGCACGGATACATCATAAGGCAACATATACTGATACCTCCTGGAATAAATCTGGTGAGGTGAGCGATATTTCTGCGTTGCATTACTCGGGATATGATAACAATTTCGCATGGAGCATTGGGGCCGGTGTTCGCTATGACATAACCCCGGATATCGCTCTTGACCTCAGCTATCGCTATCTGGATGCTGGTAAATCCTCCCTGTCTTACAAGGATGCAGAAGGGGATAAATATAAATCAGAGGCTGACGTTAAAAGTCGCGACATCATGTTTGGTGTGACTTATAACTTCTGACGACACTGCTCCTGAGCGATAATTACACATATTCAGTAATTAAGATATTTATATATCTTCTGCAACTAAACAGAAATACCCTGCAGTAATATACCGCAGGGTTATTTGTTTCACAGGAGATTTATGGTTTTTATTATCTTATTCCCTTTATAATAATATTACCGATATATTCCGATGAATATCAGAAAACTGTTTTGTCCGGGCAATACAC
>OBZP01000430.1_pt1 | contig 9339 bp, 5 predicted proteins | sample 1476991 | NCBI WGS metagenome assembly OBZP01 (sample SAMEA2580255, study PRJEB22360) | human gut metagenome | biome: human gut; feature: human-associated habitat; material: faeces | place: Denmark | collected 2008/2010 | reverse complement strand
GCACACCGGCCATTATGATATATGCCGCAATACAGGGGGCAATCAGCCCTGCACCTTACCTCCTTGCGCGCTACGGTATCCGAAGTTCATCATCTCGCTGTTGTAGGCGACCACGCCACGGCCGACCGCCGGCAGAACGATCATGCCGCCATCGCCATGATGCGCGGCGACTTCGTCCAAAGTGGCCGTCGCGGCATCCTCGACGTTCTCGCCGGAGAAACGCACACGATCCGACACCTGATGGGCGGCGACCACCTTGATGAACGCCTCGCCGATGCCGGTGCAGGACACCGCCACCGTGGACTGGTTGGCGAACGTGCCGCAACCAGGCAGCGGCGAATCACCCACACGACCGTGCATCTGGTTGGTGATGCCGCCAGTGGACGTGCCAGCGGCGATATTGCCCTCGGCATCGCGCGCCACGGCACCGATGGTGCCATGCTTCTCCCACTCATCGCCACCGGACTGAGCCTCGGCCAAGGACTGACGACGCTGTTCGGTGATGAAGTACTCGTTGCTTTCGGTCGCGACGCCCCAATCGGCGATCTCGGCATCGGTCGGGTCCGCGAACAGCACATGCTTGGTCTGCTCTTTGACGGCACGCGCCGCATCGATCGGGTTCTTCACGGTGCTTACGCCGGTGACCGCACCGACCTCGCCATCGCCGGTCATCAGGCAGGCGTCCATCTGGGCGATGCCATCGCTGGTCAGGGCGGCACCACGGCCGGCGTTGAATTCGGGAGCGTCTTCCATGACGTGGATGGCGGCGACCACAGCCTCATGCGCCGGTGCTCCGGATTCCAACAACTGGTATCCGGCATCGAGGGCGCGCTGCAGATCAAGTTCGACCTGGGCGATGCGTTCAGGCGTGCTGTGCTTGCCACGACTGCCCGCTCCGGCGTGAATGACAAGCGTGATGCCGGTTTCGCTGCCCGCCAGTTCAGTGGTCACCGGCGAAACGGAGGATGTGGTCATATCGTGTCCCTTTCTGAAGTCAGATGGATGTGCTGACGCCAACGTATCGTTGCTTCCGCATGTATGATACCCGCTGATGGCCGCGACCGGTTCCACATTTCGCATCATCGGCTCGCGATGACGCGACTCGTTGCTGCGTTGTTACGTCGCTACGCCAGGGGCAATGCGATGCCGGCTCGATCGGCCAGGTCACATAACGACCACGTGGTCTGCCCCGTTCGCCCGACAACGCTATGCGCATGCCACAGCGAACTGATGATGGCTTCCTCGCTTATTTATTCGTCGAATGCACCCATCGATGTGGGTATGCAGCCATCAAAAAACTCGACAACCGCAATGAGCCAGTCACTTGGCTACATCTGCGCTATCGTCTCGCCAATGATTCGAATGCCGGTATCAATGTCAGCAGCATCCGGGCGCACAAAGTTGAGACGAATATGGGAATCATCCATTTCGTCAACGTCGAACACGCTGCCCGGCATGAACGTAACGCCTTGGGAACGGCAGGATTCCAATACATCCAGAGAGCGCACGCCGTCCGGCAAAGAAACCCAAATATAGTAGCCGCCTGCAGGCACGGTCCAATACACTTCATCCGGCGCATACCGCTCCAATGCTGCGATTGCTGCATCTCGTCGAATGCGGTAAGCCTTAATCAAACCGCGCAAATGTTCGGCGACGCGGCCTTCTTTAAGCAGTTCCAGGCAGATGCGCTGCGATGACGTGCTCGTATGCTGATCGACCATGCGCCGCAGAGCCGCCAGCCGGTTAATCACATGCGGATCGGCCACAACCCATCCCGTGCGCAGGCCCGAAGTGACGGTTTTCGAGAACGTCGACAAATACATCACGTATCCCGCATTCTCCATGCCCTTAAGCGGTATGGGGCGATGTGCGTCGGACGATTCCCCGCCGTACCACAAATCGCCGTAAGCATCGTCTTCCACGATCAGACACTGATAGCGCCGCGCCACGTCGATGAGTTCGCTGCGTCGTTCGGGCGGCAGCGTGGTACCGGTGGGGTTTTGGAACGTCGGGACGGTGTAGATGAGCTTGGGCCGGAATCGCGCGCAATAGCCGTCCAACAGGTCTGTACGCATACCGTGCTCGTCCACTGGAACGCCGATGATGCGCGCATCCGCCGAGCGGAAGGTCTGCAATGCCGGGAAGAACGTGGATTGTTCGACCAGCACGCAGTCGCCAGGATTGACGAATGCACGCACGATAAGATCGATGCCTTGCTCGGAACCGGAAAGCACCATCACGTTTCGTACATCGCACTGCACGCCGCGTGTGCTCATATGCTCGGCAAGTAATGCGCGGAGTTCATCGAATCCTTCGATAGGCGATTCTGGCTGACCGTCGAATTCGCGCGACTCAAACGCTTCAATGCTCACTGAACGCAACAAATCGTCGGGAATATCCGCCGGATTAGGCGAGCCGGTGGCAAAGTCGATGATGGTATCGCCGCGTTGCGCCCGCTCGGCCGAGGCAATGTCGTGGTAGGTGAATCGGTTGGAATAGTCGGAGAACAACCCCGACCACGGCGGCCGCACAACGCTCGGTTTCGGCTCCTCGTCAATCGGCTCATGTCTCACTACAGGAATCCGGGCAGTCTCAATATGCTGCAACGGCAGCACGAACGTGCCTTTGCCGACTTTGGAGGCGATAAGACCTTCGTCCTTGAGCTGCTGATACGCCTGCAACACCGTGGTGCGATTGACTTCGAGACGTGAGGACAGCTCGCGTTCGGGAGGCAGGCGGTAGCCCTCGGCCATCGCGCCGGAGACGATCTGTTCACGCAGCTCGGCGGCCAGCTGCCGGTACATCGGCACCTTGCTGCGTCGATTCAGCTCAAGCTGCATGGCAGATCGTCTCCTTGATTCGTCAATCGGATACCAGTCTAACGGCAGACGAATCGACTACAGCGACAGGAAGAGCTCGTGGATGCGGGTATCGTCCGTGAGTTCCGGGTGGAAGGCGGTGGCGAGGATGTTGCCTTGACGCAAGCCCACCACGTGGCCATCGACTTCGGTTTCGACCGTAGCCTCGGGGCCGACCGACACCACGTAGGGTCCACGGATGAACACCAGCGGAAAGTCCGCGATGCGCTGTGGGTCGTCGGCTTGGCCGAAATCAGCGATGGCTTGGAAGCTGCCGAGCTGACGACCGTAAGCATTGCGGCGCACTACAGCGTCGAGCGCGCCGAAGTAGACGTTCTCATCATTGTCGAGCTTCTTGGCCAGCAGAATCATGCCAGCGCAGGTGCCAAGCACCGGTTTGCCGGCCTTGATGTGGGCGGCGATCGGCTCGAACAGGCCGGTGGAACGCAGGAGTTTGCCTTGCGTGGTGGATTCACCGCCAGGCAGGATGACCCGGTCGATGGATTCATCGAAATCCTCGGCCGCGCGCAACAGCTTCCACGGGGCGCCGAGTTTGTCGAGCACCGCCGCATGTTCGGCGAACGCGCCCTGCACGGCCAGAATACCGGTCACGCCGTGCGTGGCGGTTTCGGCGTCTGCGGATTCTTCTTTGGAAATGTATTCAACAGCTACAACCATGTTGTCCTCTCCGGCTTCGACTCCCGTCACTCTCCGCGAGCGGCCATGATGGTCTGAATCTCGTCCTCGTTGATACCGACCATGGCTTCGCCTAGGTTTTCGGACAGCTTGGCGAGCAGATCGGCGTCCTGCCAGTTGGCGGTGGCCTTGACGATGGCGGCGGCGCGCTTGGCCGGATCGCCGGACTTGAAGATGCCGGAGCCCACGAACACGCCTTCGGCACCGAGCTCCATCATCAGGGCGGCGTCGGCCGGGGTGGCCACGCCACCGGCGGCGAAGTTCACGACGGGCAGACGGCCGTTGTCGTGCACGTACTTGGCCAGATCGTAGGGCACGGCCAGCTGCTTGGCGGCCTCGTAGACCTCGTCGTCGCGCAGGCCGACAAGTTCGCGGATCTGCTTGTTCATGGTGCGCATGTGGCGCACGGCCTGAATCACGTCGCCGGTGCCGGGCTCGCCCTTGGTGCGAATCATGGCTGCACCCTCGGCGATGCGGCGCAGCGCCTCGCCCAGGTTCTTCGCACCGCACACGAACGGCACGTCGAACTGGTTCTTGTCGATGTGGTACACGTCGTCGGCCGGGGAAAGCACTTCGGATTCGTCGATGTAGTCGATGTCGATGGCCTGCAGAATGCGGGCCTCGGCGATGTGGCCGATACGCACCTTGGCCATGACCGGAATGGAGACAGCTTCCTGAATGCCCTTGATCATGGCCGGATCGCTCATACGGGAGACGCCGCCGGCGGCACGAATGTCAGCGGGGATGCGCTCCAGCGCCATCACCGCGCACGCGCCGGCATCCTGCGCGATTTTCGCCTGTTCGGGCGTGGTGACGTCCATGATCACGCCACCCTTGAGCATCTGGGCCAGATTACGGTTGAGTTCCGCACGATTCTGCGTCATGAGTTTCCCTTCGTTCGACGCTGCTTGGTATCGCGCTTCATTATTGAACGGATTGGATTGGCCCCACCCAAACCAGTCCAATTTGGATGGGGCCAATCCGCAACTTCTGCACCCATCCAATCCGGCAACCGGTTGTATGGCCTTATGCATCCGGCACGTATTCGAAGATGCGCGCAATCAGTGGGAGGTATTAGCCGACGGTGTTGCCGTAGATTTGGGCTTGGAGGTCTTTACGGGCGGTTTCCATGCGGGTGATCTGGCCGAGGAGGGTTATCTTCTCTTCGCCGTCGGGCAGCTGGGCCATGCGGCGTTTGGCCAAACCGATCTGGCGCATGAAGCCCATGTCCAACAATCGGGTGAGCAGTTCGGTGGCATAGCGCTGCTCTTCCGGCGTGGCAGGGCGTAGCTGCACGGCGGCCGCACCACCGCCGACTCCCCCAGGCACGTTCGACTGCGGAGGTTGTGCGCCATTACCACCGTCGTCGCCAGGCAGTGGCAACGGCATGACGGCCAGCTCGTTGATCACCTGATTCAGCATCGGCCCGCCGGCCTTAGTGAGGTTGTGCATCCACAGCCCCTGCGGGGTATCGTCGGATGGCAGTCCGCCGGCGGCCGCGATCGCCTGGAACAGGGTGCGGAACACCGAAGTCATGAAATGGTCGATGGTCAGCTGCCCGAACATGGTGCGGTCGATGGCGCGCGGCACCTGAATCAGCACGGCCATGAACTGCTGTTCGGCGATGAATACGGCGTCGTCGATCTTGAAATATGCCTGTTCGGCGGCGTCACGGCGCTCCAACGCCTTGCGCGTGGCCGGATTGGCGTATGGGTTGGCGCCGGGTTCCACACGCGGCTCGTCACGCTCGAATCGACGTTTGGGCGCGTAGGCGTCCTCATCGCGTACATGCATCTGCCGGCGCGCGTTCATCACCTCGCGGCGCATCACCTCAAGATCCACGCCGATACGGCCCGCGGACTTGCGCGCGTAAGCGTCCCATAGGGAGCGGTCGCGAATCTGCGCCACCAGCGGGGCCACGGCTTTCATCGCACCCACTTGGCCGGGCGTGTAGGTCAGGTCGAACCGGCTGATGGCGGCGTCGATCACGAAGTCATACAACGGTTTGGCGCGGGCGATCAGCGAACGCACTGCTTCGTTGCCTCGCTCGATGCGCAGGTCGCACGGGTCGAGATTGTCGTCGGCCACGGCCACGAAGGTTTGGGAGAGGAAGGCCGAATCAAGGCCGAAGGCATGCAGCGCGGCTTTCTGGCCGGCGGCGTCACCATCGAACGTGAACACGATGCGCGAGCTCAACGGCTGGTCCTTGACCTTCAACGGCCCGACCAGCTGGACCGCGCCCAGCGAATCGTCGGCGATCAGGCGGCGCACAATCTTGGCGTGCTCGGCGCCGAACGCCGTGCCGCACGTGGCGATGGCGGTGTCGATGCCGGCCAAGTGCATGGCCATCACGTCCGTATAGCCTTCGACGATCACCACCTGCCGCTTCTTGACGATGGCGGATTTGGCCAAATCGATGCCGTAAAGCACCTGGGTTTTGCGGTAGAGCTGCGTATCCGGCGTGTTGATGTATTTGGCGGCGATCTGGTCGTCCTCATACAGCTTGCGCGCGCCGAAGCCGAGCGTGCGGCCGGTCGAATCGCGGATGGGCCAGGTCACTCGGCCGCGGAAATAGTCATAGATGCCGCGCTGGCCTTGACGGGCCAAGCCCGCGTCGAGGATTTCCTTCTGCGTAAACCCCTTGGAGGCCAAGTGGCGCACGAGATTATCCCAGCCTTGCGGCGCGTAGCCGCAGCCGAAACGTTCGCAATCAGCTTGGGAGAAGTTGCGGCCGCCAAGCAGCTTGCGGGCGGGCAGTGCTTCCTTGGTCAAGATCTGGGAGACGAAGAAGCGCTGGGCTTCCTCGCAGGCTTCCAGCAGTCGCGTGCGCTTGGAGCCGGTGTTCTCGCGCGCCGGGCCATTGCCGCTGTTCTCGTAGTGCAGCTCGATATGGTACTTGTCGGCGAGCAGTTCCACGGCTTCGCGGAAGTCGATGTTTTCGGATTGTTCGACGTATTTGAATACGTCGCCACCCAAGCCGCAGCCGAAGCAGTGCCACACGCCGAGCGAGGGACGCACGTTGAAGCTGCCGGTTTTCTCGTCGTGGAACGGGCACAAGCCCACGAAGGTGCCGGTGCCGGAGGGCTTAAGCGTTACGGTCGCAGATACAATGTCATACAGGTCCGCGGCGGCGCGCACCTTCTCGACATCTTCTTTCTTAATCATTCCGACCATAAGTCTCTAGAGTACCGCCTCACCTGAGACACGGTAAATTTTTACCGTCGGTTATCATTTCTTCCGCGAAACTCCCTTCAGTCGCCTACAGCGACAGCTCCCCTCACCCGAGGGGAGCTGGCTCGCGCAGCGAGACTGAGGGAAGCGCCCGCCCAACACGCCCTCAGCACAAGATGGAGTGCAGGGCCAGGGCGGAGTTGTCGGTCAAGCTCGCGACCTGATCGATGGCGACGCGCAGGCGCTCGTTGTCATTGGTGGATTCATTCCAATCGGCCAGGAACTGGCTTTCCAAAGCGTCGGATGGGAGCGGCGAATCAGCCATAAGCACATCGACCAAATCCGATACGATCTTGAGCTCCTCCTGATGGAATGGCTCGCGCTCGCGAGGCGCCATGACGAAGTACACGGCGATGCCCTTCAGCGCCACGATCTCGTAATTCGTGTTCTCGGGAATCACGATGTTCGCGGAATACCGGGTCAACGGCCCGGGCCCGTACGTGTCGCGCGTGGCGGTTTCCACCGACCAGCAGAAGCGGCCGATCAAATCGGACGTAATGTTCTTAAGCTGTGCCAACGATTCGCGCGAACCATTGAAATGTGCAGGGAACAAATAGTCTCGGCGCAATCGCATGAACGCGGCCAGCAGCTTGTCGGCATCCCACTTCGCCCCATACCATGCGCGCGTCTGCTCGATGATGTGGTCCAGCATCTTCGGATCGGCGAGCACAATCGGATCGAACGCGCCGGTGGCGATGGAATCCTCGACGTCATGCACGGAGTAGGCGATATCATCCGAAAGGTCCATGATCTGGCATTCCATGGGCTTGGTGGCCTGAGGCGCGCCGATCTTGAGCCATCGGAATACCGGCTCGTCATCCGGGTAGACGCAGAATTTCTTCGACCGCTCCCCCTTCGGGTGTTGGTCGGCTTCGGCCAAGGTCCACGGGTATTTGACGGCCGCGTCCAAGGCCGCACGGGTCAGGTTCACGCCGGCCGAACGCCCGTCCGGGTGAAAGATCTTGGGTTCGAGCCGGGTCAGGATACGCATGGTCTGTGCGTTGCCCTCGAAGCCGCCGATATTGCCGGCGATGTCGGCGAGCGCACGCTCCCCATTGTGCCCGAACGGCGGGTGGCCAAGGTCGTGGGCCAGACAGGCGCAGTCGACCACGTCCGGATCACAGCCGAGCAATGCGCCGATTTGGCGACCGATCTGGGCGACTTCCAGCGTATGCGTCAGTCGAGTGCGAGCGAAATCGTCGGTACCGGCAATCAGAATCTGGCTTTTCGCGCCCAAACGCCGCAAAGCGGACGAATGAATCAGTCGCGCGCGATCGCGCTCGAACGCGGTGCGTGACTTGGATTTGGGCGCCTCGGGTGCCCATCGCTCCTCGTCGAAGGCGCTGTAGCCCTCGTCGCTCAGCACCTGTTCCCCATCCAAAGTCGTTTCCATATGCCAAGCATAGGCACACATATCGGCCGCAGTAATCCCGACTTCCCGAATATGTGCCACTGACGTCAACTCAACGGCACATATTCGGGAGATTGGGGCCGATTTCCCGAATATGTGACGCTCAGCACATGTCAGTGGCACATATTCGGAAGAAGGGATCACGGGGTGCCACCGTATGGCGTTAATGCACCTTATAGCAGCGTGGCGGGGTCGAGTTTGGCGAGGTCGGCGGCGGGCAGCACTTCGGCGGCATGCTCGTAAAGGCGCGGGATGCGGTTGCGCAGGCAGGTGAAGATCTCGTAGCTGATGGTGTCGGCGGCGCGGGCCCAATCGTCGGCGGTAGGCTCAACGTAATCCTCGCCGCGGCCCGGGCCGAACAGTTCGACCGTGTCGCCCTCGTGAACGCCGAGTTCGGCGGCGGATCCGTGCAGGTCCACGATGAACTGGTCCATGCACACGCGGCCGCACACGCGGTAGAGCTTCGGACCTTCAGTGGTCATGATGCGCACCGGGCCGCCCGGCTTCTCCACGTGCTTGGCACCTTCCATATCGAAACCGGAAGCGGAGCGGTGGATGCCATCGGCGTAGCCCAGCGGCACAATAGCGGTCGAGGTGTTGTCCGGGGTCAGGTAGGTGCGGCCATAAGAGATGCCATGGCCGGCCTCCACATCCTTGACCGTGCCGAGCTGCGCCTGCAGGCGCATGGCCGGGGTCAGATGCCAGTCGCGCGGGGTGCCCATCGCGGGATCGGGCTCGTAGCCGTACAGGCCGATGCCGGGGCGGGTAAGTTCGAAGTGAATCTCCGGGCGGTCCAAAGTGGCCGCCGTGTTGGCCAGGTGACGGATCTCCGGCGGAATGCCGGCCTGTTCCATGCGGCGCGTGAAGTCCTTGAATGTTTCGATCTGGCGGTCGGTGGAGGACACGAATTCGGGCACATCGGGCGAATCGGCCACGGCGAGATGGCTCCACTGACCCACAATATGCAACACGCCCTCTTTGGCGAGCGGCACGAGTTTGGCGAGCGCGGCGTCGAATCCGGCCGGCGTGAAACCGTTGCGACCGAAGCCGGAATCGACCTTGACGTGTACGCGGGCGGGCTTGCCGAGCTTGCGTGCGGCGGCGGGCACGGGCTCGATGCCGGGCCGGGGGCCTGGTCGGCGG
>OBZP01000415.1_pt1 | contig 9540 bp, 7 predicted proteins | sample 1476991 | NCBI WGS metagenome assembly OBZP01 (sample SAMEA2580255, study PRJEB22360) | human gut metagenome | biome: human gut; feature: human-associated habitat; material: faeces | place: Denmark | collected 2008/2010 | reverse complement strand
CCAAAGTCAGACGCACCATGGCCTCGGCCACCACGGATGCCGCAGGCACGGCGGTGCTGTCGGAACGCTGGTTGATGGCTTGTGCGGATTCGCCGGTCAGCACGTCGACCGTACGCAGGGCCTTGGGGATGGACGGAATCGGCTTCATGGCACCGCGTACGCGAATCACCTGGCCATTGGACATACCGCCTTCAATGCCGCCTGCGCGGTTGGACAGACGGTCGATACGGCCGTCGGCGTTGACCACGATCTCATCGTGCGCCTGCGAACCGGGGCGGGAGGCTTCCAGGAAGCCGTCGCCGATCTCCACACCCTTGAACGCCTGAATGCCCATGATCGCGGAGGCCAGAGCCGCGTCCAGTCGGCGGTCGGACTCCACATACGTGCCGATGCCGGCAGGCACACCGTAAGCCAGCACTTCAATCACGCCGCCCAACGTATCGGAGGCCTTCTTGGCCTCGTTGATGCGTTCGATGATGCGGGCTTCGGCCTCTTTGTCCAGCGTACGGACAGGCGAGGCATCAAGCGCTTCCAGATCGTCGGGGGTGGGCAGAGGCAGGTCGGGGTTGGTCTGCACGCCACCAAGCGCCACCACGTGGGCTACGGTGCGGATGCCGAACGCCTGATCCAAGAACTGCTTGGCCACCTCGCCCAAAGCCACACGGGAGGCGGTCTCACGGGCGCTGGAGCGCTCCAGTACCGGGCGGGCGTCGTCAAAACCATACTTGCGCATGCCGGTCAGATCGGCGTGGCCCGGGCGCGGGCGGCTCAGCGGCGCATTGCGGCCTTCGCGCGGCAGGTCATGGTCGAGTGCATCGGCGCTCATGACCTCGGTCCACTTCGGCCATTCGGTGTTGGCGATTTCGATGGCCACCGGCGAGCCGAGGGTCAGGCCGTGGCGTACACCGGTCAGCAGACGGACCTTGTCTTGCTCGAACTTCATGCGGGCACCGCGACCATATCCAAGTCGACGGCGTGCCAGTGCGGAAACGATATCGTCCGTGCTAATACGCACGCCGGCCGGCAACCCTTCAATCATGGCCACCAATGCTTCTCCGTGAGACTCCCCTGCCGTCTGCCAACGCAGCATAACTTCCCTCGTTTCATGTGTGTACGTCTATGTGTACGTCTAGCTAGGGGTTAATGTTAAGCCATGCCATACCTGTTCACGCTACCCGGTCTGCTATGTGGGCTTGCACTGTCCATTGAGGATGTTCGTCATCGGCGGGTGCCGATCGCGTGGGTGGCTGCGGGCGCGTTGCTTCAGCTGGCCGCCGATTTCGCGTATGGAGTGGTGGTGAACGACCTGTTCGTGCTGTTGCAGGCGCTGTTGTTCACCGTGCTATGTTGCCTGATCCAGTTCGCGTTGGCGTTGCTGGTGCCTCGGTCATTGGGATTCGGCGATGTGACCGCCTTGATACCTATGGGATTGTCTGTCGGACTGTTTGGCCTGTTGCCTGTGGTGGTCTGGTGGCTGGCGATGGGCGTTGCCGGCATCACATGGATTGCCTTGTGGACGCGATTCGACCCACAACGCACATCACCGGCACATGCGGGCAAGGTGCCGTATGTGCCGGTGATATTGGCGGGCGCGATTGTGGCGGTGGCTGTTGGGGTGTTGTCCTAGATTTCTTCCATCCGCTTCGCGGGAGCCCCGGGCTTAAGTTGAGCGTTACATTCCCTGCAGTGCTCCCCTCAGTCCGCTTTTTGCGGACAGCTCCCCTCGGCGAGGGAGCCAATGAAGAGACCAACGTCCGATCAGCTTCCCCAAGCGAAGGAAGCTAACGGGATGACTACTGGTTTTCGGCTTGCCACTTGCGTAGTTCGGCCACGTTCTGGTCATGTTCATCGGCGGTTGCGGCGAACTTGGTTTCGCCGGTGTCCAGATTGACCGTGCAGAAGTACAGCCAATTGCCGCCTTCGGGGTGCAGTGCCGCTTGAATGGCGTTATCGCCGGGATTGCTGATCGGCGTAGGCGGCAGGCCGGAGATCTTGTACGTGTTGTACGGGTTGGACTCGTCTTGGGTCATCTCGGTGGTCACCTGCGCGGGCTTGACGTTATTGCCATAGGCCACGGTGGAATCCATGCCCAACGACATGCCCTGCTCCAAACGGTTCTCGATGACTCGCGTCACTTTGCCGTAGTAATCGGCTTTGTTGACCTCGGCCTCGGCGATAGAGGCGATGATCATCACCCGTTCGCGGTCACTGCCGGCCGGCACGCCCAATTCATCCAACTTGGCGATACGCTTATCGACCATGGCCTTGAGGATTTCCGAAGCGCTCTTCATGCTCTTGACGTTGTAGGTTCCCGGCTCCAGCCATCCCTCAAAGCTACCGCCCGCTTCATTGGGCAGAATATCCTTACCCTTGTTCTTGATAATCGTGTCGAATTCGCTTTGGGCAATGCCGGAAAGCTTCGCGGCGTTGGCGAACACATCGGTGGCACGTTCACCGGGACGAACCTCGAGGAAGCCCGCCGCCTGGTTGGTGTCGGAGAGAACGTCGATCACTTTGGATGCGGCCATATGCTTCTTCAATGTGAACGTTCCCGGATAGAGTGTCGTGCTATTGGCGTTGACCACGCTGGTGAACGCGGCAGTAGACTTGATGACTTCGGCCTTGAGCAGATTATCGGCGATCTCCGCCGCGCCTTGGCCCTCGCTCACGGTGAATTCGACCTCGCCATAGCCCGGTCCCGGATAGTCCGCGATGGCCGTCGACTGGTTGCTCCGGCTGTCGCGCCATGCGATGAGCTTGGTTACGCCGAAATAGCCGCCGCCGATAAGCAGGGCGACGATGGCGATAGCGATGATAATGCCACTGATACGCTTGCGCCTGCGCTGTGCACGTCGCTTGCGCATCTCCCTGCGGGATTTCGGCGGTTCTGGCGGCTCGGCCCCGCGCATTGGTTCTGACCCCTGTTCGACCCAATGCGTGTTGTCATCAAAGAACTCGTTAAAATCATCGGTCATAACCGATACCTCACTGCTCCCGGGTACGGTCGAGTGCCGTCTGCAAAATCACCACTGCCGACTGCTGGTCAACCACCGGCCTGTGCTTGTTCGAAGCTTTATGGGCCTCGAACAGCTGACGATGCGCACTGACTGTTGTCAATCTCTCATCTATCAATGATACCTGCGGAATCTGATACTCCGTAGAATCACTGTCTTCACTCTCTGCTTGCAGCCTCTTCTCCAGATTGGCCGCCCACCTGCGCGCTTTTTTGGCGCTTTTGCCTTCTGTACCGTCCATCTGCAGGGGCAGTCCGACGATTACATGGTCCACATGTTCGTCTTCGATGACGTTCAGGACCTCGTCAATAGCAAAGAAATAGTCGCCGGCAACATGAATGTTGCCAGCAGGATGTGCAAAGGTAAGCTCCGGGTCGGACAGTGCCAGTCCGACCCGGGCATTACCCAAATCAACGCCTAACCACACCACTGGCGGAATCAGGCTTTCTGCGCCTCGTGCTTGAGCGCTTCGAGGGCCTCGTCGATCTTGGAGGCGTCCGCGCCGCCGCCCTGGGCGAAGTCCGGCTTGCCGCCGCCACCGCCGCCGAGGACCTTGGCTGCGCCACGCACCAGATCACCGGCCTTGATGCCGGCCTTGCGGGCGGCCTCGTTGGTGGCCACGGCGACCATCGGCTTGTCATCCTCGTTCACGCCGGCAAGGGCCACCACCACGGGGGCGTCTTCACCGAGCTGGGCGCGCACGTCGAGTACGGTCTTGCGCAGGGCATCGACCGCGCCAAAGTGGCCCACGTTCTTGACGGCCACCTTGACCGGGGCCGCGGCGTTCTTGGTGTCAGCAACCAGCGCCGGAACCGAGGCGGCCAGCTGGGACTCGTACATGGAGGCCAAGCGACGATCGGATTCCTTGAGCTTGGCGAGCAGGGCGTTCACACGCTCGGCGAGCTCGTCCGGACGAGCGTTGAGCTTGTCGGACAGCTGGGAGACCAGCGCGTGCTCACGAGCGTTGAAGTCATAGGCACCCTGGCCCACGACGGCGTCGACACGACGCACGCCGGAGCCGATGGAGGCTTCGGACAGGATGTTGACCATGCCGATCTTGCCAACGTGGTCCACGTGGGTACCACCACACAGCTCGCGGCTCCAGCCGTCTTCGCCGATGGAGACCACGCGTACGATGTCGCCGTACTTCTCGCCGAACAGGTGCATGGCACCGAGGGCGATGGCGTCGTCGAACTTCATTTCCTTGGTGGTCACGGCGAGGTTGTCGCGCAGCTTGTCGTTGACGCGCTCCTCGACTGCGGAGATCACGGACTTGGCCGGGGCCTTGGACCACTGGAAGTCGAAGCGCAGACGGTTCGGGGCGTCTTCGGAGCCGCGCTGGGTGGCCTGCGGGCCCAGCTCCTCACGCAGCGCCTTGTGCACCATGTGCGTGGCGGTGTGCGAGCGGGCGATGGCGCCACGGCGGGCCAGGTCGATGTTGGCGTTGACTTCGGCGCCGACGACCAGCGTGCCTTCGGTCAGACGGCACTGGTGGACGATGAGGTCCTTGATGGGCTTCTGCACATCGTCGACTTCGAGCACGGCGCCGTCGTCGGACAGGATCTCGCCCTGGTCGGCGAGCTGGCCGCCGGCCTCCGCGTAGAACGGGGTGCGGTCGAGGATGACCTCGACGTTGGCCGGGCCGGTCACGGCGGGCACGGAACCCTTGCCTTCCTGCATGATGCCGATCACCTTGGCGCGGGCGGACATGTCGGTGTAGCCGAGGAAGTCGATCGGGCTGACGAGCGTCTTCTTGAAGTCGTCGTAAACGGAAAGATCCACGTTGTGACGCTTCTTGAGGGCGTCGGCGCGGGCGCGGGACTTCTGCTCGGCCATGAGTTCGCGGAACTTGGCCTCGTCCACCTTCACGCCCTGTTCGGCGGCCATCTCGAGGGTCAGCTCAATCGGGAAGCCGTAGGTGTCGTGCAGCTTGAAGGCGTCCTCGCCGGCCACGACGGGCTCGGCGGAATCGCTCTTGGCCTTGTTGACGGCCACGTCGAGAATCGTGGTGCCGGTCTCAAGGGTGCGGCGGAAGGCGTCTTCCTCGCCATACGCGGATTCGGACACCTCATGGAAGGTGTCGTTGAGCTCCGGGTAGCTGGCCTCCATGGCGGCCTTGGAGGTCGGGAAGAGGGTGGGCAGCACCGGATCGGTCACGCCGAGCATGCGCATGGAGCGCACGGTGCGGCGCAGCAGGCGGCGCAGCACGTAGCCACGGCCCACGTTGGACGGGCGCACGCCGTCGGACATGATCATCAGGGCGGAGCGCACGTGGTCAGCGACCACGCGGAAGCGCACGTCGGCGTCCTCGTTCTCGCCGTACTTCAGGCCGGAGAGCTGCTCGGCGGCCTCGATGACCGGGAAGACCTCATCGGTCTCGTAGATGTTGTTCTTGCCCTGCAGCAGGTAGGCCAGACGTTCCAAGCCGGCACCGGTATCGATGTTCTTGTTCTCAAGCTCGCCCACGATGTGCAGGTCGGTCTTGGACTTGACGTTGTCGACCTCGTAGTTCTCGAACACGAGGTCCCAGATCTCGATGTAGCGGTTCTCGTCGGCAATCGGGCCGCCTTCCTTGCCGAAGGCGGGGCCGCGGTCCACGTAGATTTCGGAGCAGGGGCCGCCGGGTCCGGGGCCACCGGTGGTCCAAAAGTTGTCTTCCATGCCCATCTTCTGGATGTGCTCGGGGTCCACGCCCTCGTTGATCCACATGGAACGGGCTTCGTCATCGTCGGTGAACGTGGTCATCCACAGCTTCTCGGGGTCGAAGCCGTAGCCGCCCTCATCCTGCGAGGTGGTGAGCAGCTCCCAGGCGTAGTGGATCGCCTCCTCCTTGAAGTAGTCGCCGAAGGAGAAGTTGCCGAGCATCTGGAAGAAGGTGCCGTGGCGGGTGGTCTTGCCGACCTCGTCGATGTCGAGCGTACGCACGCACTTCTGGTTGGAGGCCATGCGGCGCTTCGGCGGGGTCTGCTCACCCATCAGGTACGGGATGAACGGCACCATGCCGGCGATGGTGAAAAGCGTGGTGGGGTTCGGGGAAATCAGGGATGCCGAGGGCACGATGAGATGGTCGTGCTTGGCAAAATAATCGAGGTATCGCTTTGCGATGTCCGCAGTGCGCATGAGCGGATGAACTCCTTGTTTGGGTAATGGGCGCAGTTGCGCCTGGTATTGGTGGAAAAGACTGGATTATGAGGATTAGTTTGTTCTAGCTGATTCAGTGACTAGATGGCAAGGCGGCATGCGCGTGTCAGTTGGCGCGCTCGATGTACTGACGGTTGAGCTCAGCCTCGCGGGCTCGACGGGTGGCATTGAACTCGTTGACCAACCCTTCGAGTGTTTTCATCGGCACATTGTCCTGATCGGGGCCAAGCAGGAACTGGCGTGCCGCATCAGGCGTATTGGCCTTGACATAGGCCTGTGCCTTGGTGACGGCAACGATTCCGATGGCCACGCCGACGCCGACCCAGAAGATGCGTTTGAACATCACTCCCCCTTCTCGGCGGTGTCGTTGACGGTGGTTTTCGCGGCGTTCTTCGCAAGGAAGGACTGACCCGTGGTTTTCAGCGCGTAGAAGGTGGAAGCGATCTTGATGATGGGCTTACCGAGGAAGGAGCCATACAGATCGGTCAACGCACCAACGTTGTTGGCGGTGGTGGAAGCCGCGGCGGAAATCTTGTTCACGTCTTCGAGCGACTTGTTGACCTGCTTGACGGTGGTCACGCCTTCGTCCAGCGCGGGGATGGCGTGTTCACCGGACTCCCGGACCGTCTGCGATATCTGATCAAACATCTTGCCCAGCCTGATCAGCGGATAGATCATGAAACCGGCCAATACTGCGAACGCGATGGCCGCGATCAGGCCAGCGATCTCTCCGACTCCCATTGTTTCCTCCTTGCGGTCACACTTACTCGCCTAAGGGTAGCACTCCTTCCCTATTTCTTGGCATACCATTGCATGCGCAGGGCGAAAACCGTGCGCGTGGGCGTATGCGGCTATAGGCGAAAGGCTGTCCTGCTGACGCTTTCGTTTGCGGCGTGCCGCCGTGGACCGTACGTGCTATTCGATATGTATTGCTTGCTATTTGCTACTTGCCGTACGAAACGATGGTCACGGCTTCGCCGAACGGCTTGTCGGTGTCGAAGTCGATCACGGTTACCGAACCATTGGCCGGGCGTTCGTTCAGATCGAGGTCAGGGCCGCCGAACCGGTGACCGAGGCTAAGCAGTGTGTTGCCATGCGAAATCTGCAGCACATCGTCGCCGTCCTTGAGATTCGGGTTGTCGGCGATAAGACGGAACGCACCTTCGACGCGCGCCCAATATTCCTCATCGGATTCCGCGTCGTGGAAGGGATCGGCTTCCTTGAGAAAATCACGCGAGGCCCCCAACCCGAACTTCTCGACGATTTGGTTGTAGGTTTTGACGCCGTGGGGCGCTCCCGCGGCGTACCAGGCCATGGCCATGTCAAGTCCCTCGTAGTAGCCGTAGAACTGCTCGCGGAAGTGCATGTCCGTCACGAGTGCGGGGCGCGGGTTACCCGCGGCTTCGTTGATGTCGAGAATTTTCTCGGCCGTCTGCTGGGCACGCGTGGTGTCCGAACAGTAGGCGGCGGCGAACGTCAATCCTTTCAGTCGCTCACCGGCCTTGACGGCATCGGCGACGCCCGACTCGGTCAGCGGCGAATTCGACCATCCCTGCAGACGGTTGTATCGGTTGAAATAGGTCTGTCCGTGACGGACCAGATGCAGATGAAGAATCATGGTTCTGATTATGTCACCATTCCGGCGGTTTCGGTGCGGGTTGCCGGAAGTCATAAGTCATAACGGCATAGGTCACTACCTGAGATATGCGTAATCCGGGCAGTATACCTAACGATTCCTGAGAGTACACTTAGAATACTGTGAGCATAACCTTGAAACCTGCACCATCTCGATCGTCTGTGCCTGCCCATTTCAGGGGTATCGATGGACTGCGCGCTCTGGCGATTCTTGGAGTCATAGCATTCCACACCCGCCCGTCGCTATTGCAGGGCGGATTCATTGGCGTGACGATGTTTTTCGTTATCACCGGTTTTCTTGCCACACGTTCGGTACTGAACATGGTGGACCGCACCGGGTCCTTTGGATATGGCCGATATCTGATCCGCCGCATTACTCGTTTATGGCCGGTGATGCTGGCGACCATTGCCGTGGTGCCTTGGCTCACTTGGATGTTCGCTCCCAGCCTGTTGCAGAAAGTGGTTTCCGATTCGCTGCCGAGCGCCTTGTTCGCCAGCAATTGGGTGTACATCTTCCGCAAGGTGCCGTATTTCGAGGCGGCCGGATTGCCTTCTCCTCTGACCCATCTGTGGTTCTTGGGCGTGACGATGCAGTTCTATCTGGTTTGGCCGTTGCTGATGGTGGTGCTCGGCAAAATCACCAAGTCCAAATGGGTGCGCTCCATGGCGATTCTTGTCATCATGGCTGCTTCCACCGCCGACATGGTGCTGCTGTTTGACCCGGCCAATACCTCCCGCGTGTATTACGGTACCGATACTCGCCTCGCCGAGCTGGCCGCCGGCGCGCTGTTGGCTATCTGGATTGCGCCTTCCTCGCGAGGTACGGAAGCTGCGGAAGCTGGAGCGGCTTCGCAAACAGTGCAGATCGAACGTCAGGCCGGCGACAAGACGGGCGCCCGTCTCACTATCGTCTGCAATGTTCTTGGCACCGCGGCTTTGGCGGCACTGCTGACCGGATTCTGGTTCGCCAACGGGTATCTGTCGTACATGTACCAAGGCGGGTACCTGATTACCGCGTTCATATCGTTGTGCGCCTTGGCCTGTGCCGTGAACAATGACTCAATCTGGTCGCACGTGCTGGGTTGTGCTCCCCTACGCTATATCGGGTCGCGATCGTTCTCGCTGTACGTCATGCATTATCCGCTGCTGCAGTTCATGAACCCGGCGACACGAACGCAGGCGTTGCCGTGGTGGGGTTGGGTTCTTGAGGCCGTCGTGGTGTTGGCGGCGTCGGAAGCCTTCTACCAGCTGGTCGAGGCGGCCCGTAAATCGGTGCAGATGCCTCGTAGCCAACACGCCAAGCCGCTGCCGAAAGCCGGCTACCGGCTGCGCCCGGGCGCGTGGGTCATGTCGGTTATCGGATTGGTGACCGTTGTGGCGCTGACGTGGGCACCGGTGGACTGGAATGGCATCGCTCAAGCGCGAGCCATTCAGCTGCGCCCCGAACTCGCGGCACCCGCCAAGCCGGTCAAGAAACCGGCGAAGCCCGAGCCCGAGTCTTCTGCCATAAATGCCGCGAACGGCGAAACCAATACCGCTGACGCGAATAAGAACGGTTCGGATTCTCAGCCGCCCATCATCAAACCGATTGCGGAAAAGGTGCCAAACAATCTTGACATTTCGAAGTACGCCTATGATCCGGCAACGGAAAGCTGCAACGCGGATATGATGATGGTCGGCGATTCAGTGACGTCGGGTACTTCGGACGCCATCCAGGCCGCATTCCCGAACGCTTTTATCGATGGCCTGC
>OBZP01000403.1_pt1 | contig 9804 bp, 7 predicted proteins | sample 1476991 | NCBI WGS metagenome assembly OBZP01 (sample SAMEA2580255, study PRJEB22360) | human gut metagenome | biome: human gut; feature: human-associated habitat; material: faeces | place: Denmark | collected 2008/2010 | reverse complement strand
GTGTGCTGGCCGTGTTTGCTGAACGCCGTAAGGACAGTTTTGGCCCGTATGTCCGGCTGATGAGCGTCACTCTGAACTGAGTCAGGAGAAATGATGAGCCGAATTATCGCTGCCACCGAACCATTCTTAACTGATTTCTGTGAGAACTTTATCGTGTCAGACACACTTTCCGGGACAACGCATCCCGATGACAATGACGACCGCCTCTGGTGGGGACTGCCCTGCACCGTGACGCCCTGTTTCGGGGCACGTCTGGTGCAGAAGGGTAACCGGTTGCATTACCTTGCCGACCGCGCCGGTATCAGAGGCCGGTTCAGCGATGCAGATGCATACCACCTGGACCAGGCCTTTCCGCTGCTGATGAAACAACTGGAGCTCATGCTCACCAGTGGTGAACTGAATCCCCGCCATCAGCATACCGTGACACTGTATGCGAAGGGGGTGACCTGTGAAGCCGACACCCTCGGCTCCTGTGGTTACGTTTATATGGCTGTTTATCCGACGCCCGAAACGAAAAAGTAAATCATCAGAATAACCTTCTGCTCCGGCCTGGTGTTTTCACCACGCCACTTTCCCATTTTTCATCTCTGCATATCAGGAAAATCTTCAGTATGAACACATTACCCGACACACACGTACGGGAGGCATCGCGCTGCCCATCTCCCGTAACCATCTGGCAGACACTGCTCACCCGACTGCTGGACCAGCACTACGGCCTCACGCTGAATGACACACCGTTCTCCGATGAACGTGTGATTGAGCAGCATATTGAAGCAGGCATTTCACTGTGTGACGCGGTGAACTTTCTCGTTGAAAAATACGCGCTGGTGCGTACCGACCAGCCCCGGTTCAGCACTTGTCCCCGCTCTCAGTTAATAAACAGTATTGATATCCTCCGGGCTCGCCGGGCGACCGGCCTGATGACCCGCGACAATTACATAACGGTAAATAACATTACCCGGGGTAAGCATCCGGAGGCGAAATGATGAAACTGGCCCTGACGCTGAAAGCTGACAGCGTTAACGTGCGGGCGCTGAACATGGGGCGCATTGTCGTTGACATTGATGGTGTTAATCTCGCTGAACTGATTAACAATGTCGCTGAAAACGGTTATTCACTCCGCGTGGTGGAGGAATTCGACCAACAGTCAACCTGCACACCACCACCGTTTACGGCCCTTGCCGGCATACGCTGCAGTACCGCACATATCACGGAAAAGGACAACGCCTGGCTGTACTCGCTGTCACATCAGACGAATGACTTCGGCGAATCAGAATGGATTCATTTTACCGGGTCCGGTTATCTGTTACGTACTGATGCGTGGTCGTACCCGGTTCTGCGACTTAAACGCCTGGGCCTGTCAAAAACGTTTCGTCGTATGGTCGTAACGCTCATCCGCCGTTATGGCGTCAGTCTCATTCATCTGGATGCCAGCGCTGAATGTCTGCCGGGTTTACCCACCTTCAACTGGTAACCGGGACAAAAGACACAGTATGGAATCATTAACCACAGAAACGGCGCTGGATATTCTGATTGCGTGGCTACAGAACAATATCGACTGCGAATCCGGAATTATCTTCGACAACGATGAGGATAAAACGGATTCGGCAGCACTGCTGCCCTGCATTGAACAGGCCAGGGAAGATATCCGTACACTGCGCCAACTGCAGTTTCTGCAACAGAACCGGTGAGTCTTACTCACCAGACTTCATTCCACTGACGCCAGCCTGAATACGGCTGGCGTTTTCGTTTATAAACCAAAAGGAAAAACGATGATGTCAGATATCACAGCCTCCCGTCCGGAAGTGGTCACCGGGCATACGGACGTTATTTGCTCAACCAGTATCCGCCACATTCTGGCTGTACGAAAGAGTACACTGCTGCAAATCGACACACTTATCCGGCAACTGGCTGAAATCTCAGCAATGACAGAAAGTATTGGCGGTAAAACCGCACTGGACTGGGCGATGAAACAGGATTTTCGCTGTGGCTGCTGGCTCATGGAAAAACCTGAAACGGCAATGAAAGCCATCACACGCAATCTCGATCGCGAAATCTGGCGTGACCTGATGCAACGTTCCGGGATGCTGAGTCTGATGGATGCGCATGCCCGGGACACATGGTACCGGTCACTGGAATACGATAACTTTCCGGAAATCAGCAAGGCGAATATCCTGAGTACATTCGAACAACTGCACCGGAGTAAGGATGAGGTGTTTGAGCGCGGGGTGATCAACGTCTTCAGAGGGCTGAACTGGAATTACAAAACCAATTCCCCCTGTAAATTTGGCAGTAAAATTATCGTCAACAACCTGGTGAGATGGGACAGATGGGGATTTCATCTTATCAGTGGAATGCAGGCAGATCGCCTGGCTGACCTGGAAAGAATGTTGCATCTGCTCAGCGGTAAACCGATCCCCGACAACCGGGGGAATATCACCATTAATCTGGATGACCACATACGGTCCGTTCAGGGTAAAGAACGCTATGAAGATGAGATGTTCATCATTAAATACTTTAAGAAGGGATCTGCACACATCACTTTCAAAAGGCTGGAGCTGATTGACAGAATTAACGATATAATAGCCAGGCACTTTCCTTCTGTGCTCTCAGCCTGACCCCGAGTTTGATTCCCTTTCGATATCAAAAGGGACTGCGGGTACAAAAGAGGGTACATCTTTCACCAAACCAAACAAAATAAACTAATATCAACATGATAGAAGCAATCTTCGATTCCGAGTCCGGCACCAAATTCATATAAACGGACCTCCACGGAGGTCCGTTTTTCGTTTCAGGACGCCACAATTTAAGCGTTCTGCCTAAAAATCATTTCTACCGAACTCAACCAGATTCTCCCCACATCACCAGCAATTTGCGGGCATATCCCAATTCGGGAAAATTTGTTCCTGAGCGATAGCACTGACTGACGTGAAATGTCGCGCGGCCCCGTGATGCTGTTGAACGTCAAATGACGTCATCAGGAGCGTAACGCATCCATAAAGCACAACCTCGGGCAGAACGCCGACTGATGAGATTTTCTGAATGAGAACAAAGAGAAATGTATCAGTCCGCTTGCTCATGCAAAGACTAACAATCCATAAAAATAGTAAGCGCTCCGGGCAATTTTCCATGGATTATTTTCTGAACATTTTTCTTTGGCAAAGATGATGAATTTTGATGGTAAGGAATATTACTTCTGGTTCTCAGTAAAATCCTTTCGTAATACTATGTGATCAAGAAGTTTATGGCTGGTAAAAATAACGTCTTGCATTCACCAATAATATGTAAATAAACCCATCTATAGATGGTAAAAATAGGTTGTGGCAATTATCATTGCATCATTCCCTTTTCGAATGAGTTTCTATTATGCAACAACCTGTAGTTCGCGTTGGCGAATGGCTTGTTACTCCGTCCATAAACCAAATTAGCCGCAATGGGCGTCAACTTACCCTTGAGCCGAGATTAATCGATCTTCTGGTTTTCTTTGCTCAACACAGTGGCGAAGTACTTAGCAGGGATGAACTTATCGATAATGTCTGGAAGAGAAGTATTGTCACCAATCACGTTGTGACGCAGAGTATCTCAGAACTACGTAAGTCATTAAAAGATAATGATGAAGATAGTCCTGTCTATATCGCTACTGTACCAAAGCGCGGCTATAAATTAATGGTGCCGGTTATCTGGTACAGCGAAGAAGAGGGAGAGGAAATAATGCTATCTTCGCCTCCCCCTATACCAGAGGCGGTTCCTGACACAGATTCTCCCTCCCACAGTCTTAACATTCAAAACACCGCAACACCACCTGAACAATCCCCTGTTAAAAGCAAACGATTCACTACCTTTTGGGTATGGTTTTTTTTCCTGTTGTCGTTAGGTATCTGTGTAGCACTGGTAGCGTTTTCAAGTCTTGATACACGTCTTCCGATGAGCAAATCGCGTATTTTGCTCAATCCACGCGATATTGACATTAATATGGTAAATAAAAGTTGTAACAGCTGGAGTTCCCCGTATCAGCTCTCTTACGCGATAGGCGTGGGTGATTTGGTGGCGACATCACTTAACACCTTCTCCACCTTTATGGTGCATGACAAAATCAACTACAACATTGATGAACCGAGCAGTTCCGGTAAAACATTATCTATTGCGTTTGTTAATCAGCGCCAATACCGTGCTCAACAATGCTTTATGTCGGTAAAATTGGTAGACAATGCAGATGGTTCAACCATGCTGGATAAACGTTATGTCATCACTAACGGTAATCAGCTGGCGATTCAAAATGATTTACTGGAGAGTTTATCAAAAGCGTTAAACCAACCGTGGCCACAACGAATGCAGGAGATGCTCCAGCAAATTTTGCCTCATCGTGGTGCGTTATTAACTAATTTTTATCAGGCACATGATTATTTACTGCATGGCGATGATAAATCATTGAACCGTGCCAGTGAATTATTGGGTGAGATTGTTCAATCATCCCCAGAATTTACCTACGCGAGAGCAGAAAAAGCATTAGTTGATATCGTGCGCCATTCTCAACATCCTTTAGATGAAAAACAATTAGCAGCACTGAACACAGAAATAGATAACATTGTTACACTACCGGAATTGAATAACCTGTCCATTATATATCAAATAAAAGCGGTCAGTGCTCTGGTAAAAGGTAAAACAGATGAGTCTTATCAGGCGATAAATACTGGCATTGATCTTGAAATGTCCTGGCTAAATTATGTATTGCTTGGCAAGGTTTATGAAATGAAGGGGATGAACCGGGAAGCAGCTGATGCATATCTCACCGCCTTTAATTTACGCCCAGGGGCAAACACCCTTTACTGGATTGAAAATGGTATATTCCAGACTTCTGTTCCTTATGTTGTACCTTATCTCGACAAATTTCTCGCTTCAGAATAAGTAACTCCCGGGTTGATTTATGCTCGGCAATATTTGTTGTTGAGTTTTTGTATGTTCCTGTTGGTATAATATGTTGCGGCAATTTATTTGCCGCATAATTTTTATTACATAAATTTAACCAGAAAATATCCCGCAATCCATTGTAAACATTGAATGTTTATCTTTTCATGATATCAACTTGCGATCCTGATGTGTTAATAAAAAACCTCAAGTTCTCACTTACAGAAACTTTTGTGTTATTTCACCTAATCTTTAGGATTAATCCTTTTTTCGTGAGTATTCTTAGCGCCAGTTTGGTCTGGTCAGGAAATAGTTATACATCATGACCCGGACTCCAAATTCAAAAATGAAATTAGGAGAAGAGCATGAGTTCTGCCAAGAAGATCGGGCTATTTGCCTGTACCGGTGTTGTTGCCGGTAATATGATGGGGAGCGGTATTGCATTATTACCTGCGAACCTAGCAAGTATCGGTGGTATTGCTATCTGGGGTTGGATTATCTCTATTATTGGTGCAATGTCGCTGGCGTATGTATATGCCCGACTGGCAACAAAAAACCCGCAACAAGGTGGCCCAATTGCTTATGCCGGAGAAATTTCCCCTGCATTTGGTTTTCAGACAGGTGTTCTTTATTACCATGCTAACTGGATTGGTAACCTGGCGATTGGTATTACCGCTGTATCTTATCTTTCCACCTTCTTCCCAGTATTAAATGATCCTGTTCCGGCGGGTATCGCCTGTATTGCTATCGTCTGGGTATTTACCTTTGTAAATATGCTCGGCGGTACCTGGGTAAGCCGTTTAACCACTATTGGTCTGGTGCTGGTTCTTATTCCTGTGGTAATGACAGCTATTGTTGGCTGGCATTGGTTTGATGCTGCGACTTATGCTGCTAACTGGAATACTGCGGATACCACCGATGGTCATGCGATCATTAAAAGTATTCTGCTCTGCCTGTGGGCCTTCGTGGGTGTTGAATCCGCAGCAGTAAGTACTGGTATGGTTAAAAACCCGAAACGTACCGTTCCGCTGGCAACCATGCTGGGTACTGGTTTAGCAGGTATTGTTTACATCGCTGCGACTCAGGTGCTTTCCGGTATGTATCCGTCTTCTGTAATGGCAGCTTCCGGTGCTCCGTTTGCAATCAGTGCTTCAACTATCCTCGGTAACTGGGCTGCGCCGCTGGTTTCTGCATTCACCGCCTTTGCGTGCCTGACTTCTCTGGGCTCCTGGATGATGTTGGTAGGCCAGGCAGGTGTACGTGCCGCTAACGACGGTAACTTCCCGAAAGTTTATGGTGAAGTCGACAGCAACGGTATTCCGAAAAAAGGTCTGCTGCTGGCTGCAGTGAAAATGACTGCCCTGATGATCCTCATCACTCTGATGAACTCTGCCGGTGGTAAAGCATCTGACCTGTTCGGTGAACTGACCGGTATCGCAGTACTGCTGACTATGCTGCCGTACTTCTACTCTTGCGTTGACCTGATTCGTTTTGAAGGCGTTAACATCCGCAACTTTGTCAGCCTGATCTGCTCTGTACTGGGTTGCGTGTTCTGCTTCATCGCGCTGATGGGCGCAAGCTCCTTCGAGCTGGCAGGTACCTTCATCGTCAGCCTGATTATCCTGATGTTCTACGCTCGCAAAATGCACGAGCGCCAGAGCCACTCAATGGATAACCACACAGCGTCTAACGCACATTAATTAAAAGTATTTTCCGAGGCTCCTCCTTTCATTTTGTCCCATGTGTTGGGAGGGGCCTTTTTTACCTGGAGATATGACTATGAACGTTATTGCAATATTGAATCACATGGGGGTTTATTTTAAAGAAGAACCCATCCGTGAACTTCATCGCGCGCTTGAACGTCTGAACTTCCAGATTGTTTACCCGAACGACCGTGACGACTTATTAAAACTGATCGAAAACAATGCGCGTCTGTGCGGCGTTATTTTTGACTGGGATAAATATAATCTCGAGCTGTGCGAAGAAATTAGCAAAATGAACGAGAACCTGCCGTTGTACGCGTTCGCTAATACGTATTCCACTCTCGATGTAAGCCTGAATGACCTGCGTTTACAGATTAGCTTCTTTGAATATGCGCTGGGTGCTGCTGAAGATATTGCTAACAAGATCAAGCAGACCACTGACGAATATATCAACACTATTCTGCCTCCGCTGACCAAAGCACTGTTTAAATATGTTCGTGAAGGTAAATATACTTTCTGTACTCCTGGTCACATGGGCGGTACTGCATTCCAGAAAAGCCCAGTAGGTAGCCTGTTCTATGATTTCTTTGGTCCGAACACCATGAAATCTGATATTTCCATTTCAGTATCTGAACTGGGTTCTCTGCTGGATCACAGTGGTCCACACAAAGAAGCAGAACAGTATATCGCTCGCGTCTTTAACGCAGACCGCAGCTACATGGTGACCAACGGTACTTCCACTGCGAACAAAATTGTTGGTATGTACTCAGCTCCGGCAGGCAGCACCATTCTGATTGACCGTAACTGCCACAAATCGCTGACCCACCTGATGATGATGAGCGATGTTACGCCAATCTATTTCCGCCCGACCCGTAACGCTTACGGTATTCTTGGTGGTATCCCACAGAGTGAATTCCAGCACGCTACCATTGCTAAGCGCGTGAAAGAAACACCAAACGCAACCTGGCCGGTACATGCTGTAATTACTAACTCTACCTATGATGGTCTGCTGTACAACACCGACTTCATCAAGAAAACACTGGATGTCAAATCCATCCACTTTGACTCCGCGTGGGTGCCTTACACCAACTTCTCACCGATTTACGAAGGTAAATGCGGTATGAGCGGTGGCCGTGTAGAAGGGAAAGTGATTTACGAAACCCAGTCCACTCACAAACTGCTGGCGGCATTCTCTCAGGCTTCCATGATCCACGTTAAAGGTGACGTAAACGAAGAAACCTTTAACGAAGCCTACATGATGCACACCACCACTTCTCCGCACTACGGTATCGTGGCGTCCACTGAAACCGCTGCGGCGATGATGAAAGGTAATGCTGGTAAGCGTCTGATCAACGGTTCCATTGAACGTGCGATCAAATTCCGTAAAGAGATCAAACGCCTGAGAACGGAATCTGATGGCTGGTTCTTTGATGTATGGCAGCCGGATCATATCGATACGACTGAATGCTGGCCGCTGCGTTCTGACAGCACCTGGCACGGCTTCAAAAATATCGATAACGAGCACATGTATCTTGACCCGATCAAAGTCACCCTGCTGACTCCGGGGATGGAAAAAGACGGCACCATGAGCGACTTTGGTATTCCGGCCAGCATCGTGGCGAAATACCTCGACGAACATGGCATCGTTGTTGAGAAAACCGGTCCGTATAACCTGCTGTTCCTGTTCAGCATCGGTATCGATAAGACCAAAGCACTGAGCCTGCTGCGTGCTCTGACTGACTTCAAACGTGCGTTCGACCTGAACCTGCGTGTGAAAAACATGCTGCCGTCTCTGTATCGTGAAGATCCTGAATTCTATGAAAACATGCGTATTCAGGAACTGGCTCAGAATATCCACAAACTGATTGTTCACCACAATCTGCCAGATCTGATGTATCGCGCATTTGAAGTGCTGCCGACGATGGTAATGACTCCGTATGCTGCGTTCCAGAAAGAGCTGCACGGTATGACCGAAGAAGTTTACCTCGACGAAATGGTAGGTCGTATTAACGCCAATATGATCCTTCCGTATCCGCCGGGAGTTCCTCTGGTAATGCCGGGTGAAATGATCACCGAAGAAAGCCGTCCGGTTCTGGAGTTCCTGCAGATGCTGTGTGAAATCGGCGCTCACTATCCGGGCTTTGAAACCGATATTCACGGTGCATACCGTCAGGCTGATGGCCGCTATACCGTTAAGGTATTGAAAGAAGAAAGCAAAAAATAATTAGCTCGTACAAGGGAAGTGGCTTGCCACTTCCCTTTTTTGCTCATAAGGAGAACACATGAAAACACCCTCACAGCCGCGCGCGATATACTATATCGTGGCGATCCAAATCTGGGAGTACTTCAGTTTTTACGGCATGCGTGCCTTACTCATTCTCTATCTCACCCATCAGCTTGGTTTTGATGATAACCATGCCATCAGCCTGTTCAGCGCATATGCTTCTCTGGTTTACGTTACCCCTATTCTCGGCGGCTGGCTTGCCGACCGCCTGCTCGGCAACCGCACTGCAGTGATTGCCGGCGCGCTGTTAATGACCCTTGGCCATGTGGTGCTGGGCATTGATACAAATACAACCTTTAGCCTGTATCTGGCGCTGGCAATCATTATTTGTGGCTACGGTTTATTCAAATCAAACATCAGCTGTTTGCTTGGCGAGCTCTACGACGAGAACGATCATCGACGTGATGGCGGTTTTTCGCTGCTGTATGCTGCGGGCAATATCGGTTCTATCGCCGCCCCCATCGCCTGCGGCCTGGCTGCTCAGTGGTATGGATGGCATGTTGGCTTTGCCCTTGCGGGTGGCGGCATGTTTATCGGTTTGTTGATTTTCTTAAGCGGTCATCGTCATTTCCAGTCCACGCGTAGTATGGATAAAAAAGCGCTCACTAGCGTTAAATTTGCCTTACCGGTATGGAGCTGGTTAGTGGTGATGCTCTGTTTAGCCCCAGTATTTTTTACCCTGCTGCTGGAGAACGACTGGTCCGGATATTTGCTGGCGATCGTTTGCCTTATTGCCGCACAAATCATTGCCCGCATGATGATCAAATTCCCCGAACACCGCCGTGCTCTTTGGCAAATTGTATTGTTGATGTTTGTCGGGACGTTGTTCTGGGTACTGGCACAACAGGGCGGCAGTACCATCAGCTTGTTTATCGATCGCTTTGTGAATCGTCAGGCATTCAATATTGAAGT
>OBZP01000369.1_pt1 | contig 10411 bp, 3 predicted proteins | sample 1476991 | NCBI WGS metagenome assembly OBZP01 (sample SAMEA2580255, study PRJEB22360) | human gut metagenome | biome: human gut; feature: human-associated habitat; material: faeces | place: Denmark | collected 2008/2010 | reverse complement strand
CCGGTTTCCCCGCACCGGCAGGCGCGTCCGGCCACGCGATGGCGGAGCCACTGAGATTTGCGGGGTCGAGCACACTCAATGCCACCACGGACTGGCCGCGATGCTCTGACGGATGACGCAACGCATCCACGGTGTCGCGCTCGGCAAATTGGGCCGCGCCGAAACCACGGACGAACATGCCTCGTACCAGTCGACCATGCTCCTCCATGCGATTCAATACCGGATACAACGCTGAGTAGCCACCCGGGATATTTTCCTTGTCAATCACCGGCTGCGCGATGACGCCATACCTGTCCAGCAACGTCTCGACCAGTGCGAGTGCCCGTTCGGTCTGGTCGGTGTCTTCGGCTTCAGCTTGCCCGATTACGGCGGACCACAAACCTCCTAACGTCATATCCGTAGTGGCTCGGCGAATCGGAGCGACACGCCCACGACGACGTGATGTAGTGGATTTACGCGGGCTTGCTGCGCCTGCGGTTAATGCACGCACCGGCGCGAAGCTGGAATTGGTGACCTTACCTTGCCAGACCAAGCTCCACAAGGCATCCTTGAACTGCTGTTCGCTCCACTCTTGCGGAATGATTTCGCCGGTGTTTGGATTGATGTCCGGCTCCGCGGTCTCATTCCACGCACGTTTGGCGGCATCCATCAGTTGACGGGCATGGAACGCTCCCCCTGAGTCCAGTGCGGTCAGAATCGCTTCCGGCATGGTGGCGTCTGAGGCGTTCGATGTCGTACCATGTTCCACACCGCTGAACAATATTGAATCCGCCGGATAGAAAGCAACCTCACCGGGGTCCATCGCACTGGTTCCCCCGGTTTTTGAGCCGACCCAGACCACATCGCCGCTGGTCAGCAACTCATCCAGCAATGCAGGTTGGTAGTCTCGTACTCGTGCGGGGAATACTGCCGACTCCCAGAGTGCAGTGGGCAGTGATATGCCCTCCAGCTGCTCGATAACGCGCATGAGCCCGTCAGCACCTTCATATCGTTCGCCGCCGACCGGCCCGATACCTTGTCGGTCGATAAGAAACATCTGGAACGCCTCTGATTCTACTGGCTTGACTGCTTTACGCGCCTTGGCCAATGAGCGAGACCGAATACGGCGGAATACGTCCTTATGGAGCCACTGTTGGCCTTGCTCGTCATCATCTACAAAGTGGCCTTGCAGCAACTCGCCTTTGGCAGCCAGCACATCCAGAGTGTGCACGGCATCCGTAGCATCGAGGTGTAGATCGGCTATGAGCTGATCGGCGGTGAAAGGACCATGGGTTTTGGCGTAACGGGTCACGCGACCCGTCACATCATCGTCGGCAAGCTCATTCCAGAAAGTGTGCTCCCCCAGTTCCTGTTCGACTTCGCGAATCACGTCCGGGTTGAGCACTTGTGCCATATCGGTGGTGCCGAGCAAGCGTTCGAGCACGTGCGGATCGAGAGACAGCAGTTGCGCGCTACGCTCGGCCTGAGGTTGGTCATACTGGTACATCACCACGCCGACGAAGCCAAAGAGAATGTTCTCGGCGAAAGGCGATGGCGACTCGGTTTCCACGTCCTTCACGGTAATGGTGCCGGCTTGCAATCCGGTCATCACCTCGTTCAGGGCGGGCATGTCGTATACGTCTTGCAAACATTCGCGCGCGGTTTCCAGCAGCAGCGGAAAGTTCTTGGCCATACGTGCGGATTGCAGGAGCTGTGCGGCGCGCAGTCGCTGCTGCCATAGGGGCACGCGACGGCCCGGGTCGGATCGCGGCATGAACAGTGATCGGGCGGCGCATTCGCGGAATCGTGCGGCAAATAGCACGGACTCGCCCACTTGACGCTCTACATCTGCTTTGAGGTCTTCTGGGTCGAAAAGGAACAGGTCTTGAGCAGGAATATGTCCGTCACCGTCCGGTAGCTGAATGACGATACCGTCATCGGCGGCATATACCTGCCCGTCGAAACCGTAGCGTTGGCGCAGTCTGCGGCTGATGGCCATGGACCACGGTTCGTGAACGCGGCGGCCGAAGGGGCTTAACAGCACGATGCGCCATCCGCCGTCTTCATCGCGTGTGCGCTCCACGATAAGGGTTTGGTCGCTGGGGACTGCACCAGTGGCGGCTTGTTGCTCGGAGAGTAGGCGGGCCAAGTTGGTGATGGCGTTGGCATCTAGGCCATCGTGGTGGAGACGGGTGAGGATTGTTGGGATGAAGGTTGGGACAGCTGGACCTTCTGCGGCAGACCTCCCCTCAGTCCGCTTCACGTCTAATCCGGCGGCGATTTCTCGGGTGAAGCGGGCTATGGTACGGCTGAAACCGTAGTCACGGCCAGCGCCTTCACCGTGCCAGAACGGCAGGCGGGCGGTGCGGCCCGGAGCCGGAGTCACGACCACACGATCACGGGTGATTTCCTGAATCTGCCATGTGGAGGTACCCAGTGTAATGACATCGCCCACACGCGACTCATAGACCATCTCCTCATCCAACTCGCCGACGCGACGCTGGCCTTTGCCGGCGTCCGCCTCAGGCAGGACCACGGTGTACAGCCCTCGATCGGGAATCGTACCGCCAGAGGTAACGGCCACTTTCTGCGAACCGGGACGGGCGGAAATCAGGCCATTATCCCGATTCCATACCAGTCGCGGCCGAAAGGCCGAGAATTCCTCGCTGTTGTATTCGCCGGACATCATGCCGATTACCGCATCGAACATGTCACGTGGCAGTTCGGCAAACGGCGCAGCACGACGCACCGTGGCATACCAGTCATCAGCGTTCAAATCGTGCATCGCGGCAGCGGCCACGGTCTGCTGGGCAAGAATATCGAGCGGATTGCGCGGCACGGCCAATGGTTCTATATCGCCGGCAATCATGGCTTCCAGACTTGCGGCCCCAGTGACAATCTGCTGACGGGTGAGCGGGTAGAACAATGCGTGAGAGACGCCACCGACCTGATGATCGGCACGGCCTACACGCTGCAATCCGGAGGAGACCGACAACGGCGTATCGACTTGAATCACCAAGTCGACCGAGCCCATATCAATGCCGAGCTCCAAACTGGAGGTGGCCACCACGCAACGCAATTCACCACGTTTAAGCCGTTCCTCAATCATTTTGCGACGGTCTTTGGAAACCGACCCATGATGAGCCATGGCGATGACATCATCGCCCTCATGTGAGCCGACAAGCATGGTGGTGGAGCCGACCACAGCATCGTAATGCGTGGAGAACCCTTCGCGGCCTTCCGGAGAGCCCAGATCCCGCACAGTGTCGGGATTGGTGCCATGCCGGGTCTGCGCATACAGATCGTTCAAGCGCGCAGTGAGTTTCTCAGCCACACCACGCGAATTAACGAACACCAATGTAGTGCGGTGCGCGAGAATCTCATCCAAAATACTGCATGCTTGTCGGGCCAAAAGGGACCGGGGGGTCCGGTCGCCCGCCGCTCCAACCAACGCGGAGGAATCGAACGCATCACTCGCATCAGAATCGTCCCCAGAAGTGGAAGAAACATCTCTATCATCCACCGGCACAATGCCCCTGCGTTCAGCAAGTCGCTGCATGGCCGGCGTGACACCACTGATATGCGGAGCGGACCGTTCAGCATCCACGCCACCGACACGCTGCTTGGCATTCACGGACTGCAAATCACGCATGTTTTCCAACGGCTCAATCATGCGCAAATCCATTGCAGGCCGCCCACCGGGATTCACGATGGTAACCGGTTGCCCGCCGCCCAGGAATCGCGCCGCCTCTTCAGGCGGATTCACCGTAGCGGATAGACCAATGCGCTGCATATGACGATCGCCACGGCCAGCATCGACGGCGGCATCACCGCCCTCATCAGCATCCGCATCGATTGCATCTCGCTTGCGCGATTCCGCGACAAGGTTCTCCAGCCGTTCCAGACTTACCGCCAAATGTGCGCCGCGCTTGGTGCCCGCCACTGCATGAATCTCATCGACGATCACCGTATCGACAGTGCCGAGAATCCGCCCTGCCTTCGAAGTGAGCAACAAATACAACGATTCTGGCGTGGTAACGAGGATATCCGGTGGATGGGAGGCTATGCGTCGCCGCTCCTGTGCGGTGGTGTCGCCTGAACGAGTGGCGACCGCGATCTTCGGCACGGGCAGCCCTTGCGCCTCGCATTGTGCAGCAATGCCCTCCAAAGGCTGTTCTAGGTTCTTGGCCACATCGGCCGCGAGCGCCTTTAACGGCGAGATATACAGCACACGCACACCGGCACGCCGCGTGCGTGGCACGGTCATCAATCGGTCGATGGCTGAGAGAAACGCGGCCAATGTTTTACCGGAACCGGTAGGGGCGATGACCAAGACATTGCGACCGGAATGGATTGCCGGCCATGCCTGAGCCTGTGCCTCGGTCGGCTGACCGAAGGCATGCTCGAACCACATCTTGGTGGGTTCGGAAAACAGGCTCAGGCTTTCGTACATATGTACGATTATAGGTCAGCTGAAGTAGGCGATGACTTCTTCGGCGGTACCGTAGGCACTTTGGGTACCAAGCTTGGTGGCCGCATAGGCGGAGACGTAGGAGCCGATTTGCGCGGATTGCAGCAGCGTAGGCCCGGCGGCCAAGCCAGCCAGCACGGTCCCCATGAACGAGTCGCCGCAACCGGTGGTGTCCACTGCATTGACTTGCGCGGCGGATACGCGATGCCAACGTCCGTTCTCGATCACCACCGATCCCGACGCACCAAGCGTCACTATCGCCCGGTCGAATCCGTAATCGGTGAATCGTTCGGCGACCTCATACCAGTCGAGTGATTCCACGTCATCATCCGGCAGGCCCAGCAGTTGAGCCACTTCATGCTGGTTGACCAGCAGAATATCCGTGGCTTCCACCAGTTCGTGAGGCAGCTCGTCCATAAATGGCGAGTCGTTGAGCAGCACGGTCACGCCAGCGTCATGCGCGGTCTGCGCGGCGGCGATAACGGTGGCAATCGGGCTCTCCAAACACAGTCCCAATACCGCGCATTCGGCGATGGTCGTGCGATGTGATTGCACATAGCCGGCACTTGCCTTGGCATTGGAACCCGGCGAATAGACGATGGTGTTCTCGCCCTCAGCGCTCACGGTGATTACCGTGGTGCCGCTGGGGCCTTCGACATGCAGGATATCGGCGGTGTCGACGCCGGCCTCATCCAGCTTGCTTAATAGGAAGTCCGCGTTGGAGTCCTCGCCCACCGCGCCCAGCAACTGGACATTGACACCGAGACGAGCGGCGGCAGACGCCTGATTCGCGCCCTTGCCGCCCGGCAGCACTTTCATGGCACCACCATTGACGGTTTCACCTGGCTTGGGTAGTCGTTTAGTGGTTACGGTGTAATCGGCGTTCATCGAGCCGACCACGATTACCGAGCCCGGCGCATCCTTCAGCGCTTCCAATCGTTCCCGTACGGGCTCGGGCATCTGTTCATGTTCTTCTTCACTTATCACCATGGGCTCCAAGCATAGTAGGCGTCGGGCCCAAATGCGCATATGATCAGCCGCGCAACTTGCGAAGACGCTCGTGCATGGCCACCATCAGCACCAAGAGCACCAGCAAATACCACGGGTAGAGACTGATTGTCGCATATTGCGCGATGATGCCGAACAGTGGCGGCATGAGCAGTGAGCCCACATAGGCGCAGGCCATCTGCACGCCGACGATGGCCTGCGATTTGTCTTCGCCGAAGTAGGCCGGCGTCGAGTGGATGACGCACGGATAAATCGGCGCGCACCCGAAGCCGATGACCACCAGCCCAACGACCACGCCAAGGTGGTGAGGCAATGGCACGAACATGGTGAGGATGCCGGCGAACACCAGCACTTGGCCGAGGCGAATCATGACCGGGTCCTTGAATCGCATGGTCAGGAAGCCGGAAAGCGCACGGCCCACGGTGATGCCTACGTAGAATAGGCTGGCCCAGCTGGCGGCGGTGATCTTGTCGATGCCGCTGTGCATCACCATATAGCTGGAGGCCCACAGGCCCGCCGTAGATTCGACGGCGCAGTAGCAGAAGAACATCACGAGGATTTCCTTGGCACCGCGAATGGCGAGCACGCCGGCCACGCCGAGCGGTTTGCGTTCGGCAACAGACACCCCTTCAGCAGTGCCAAATCTCTCGGCATTGCCGTCAGATGATGCGGTGTCATCGGTCGATTCGCCGACCGCAATTGCGCCACGTTTCTTCCACAGCGGCAGGCTCAGCACCAGGATGACGGTCAGCATCACCTGCAGGATCGCGATGTACCGATAGCCCCACGGCCAGCCTTGGCCTTGAGAGAGCGCATAGCCCATGATGTAGGGGCCGACCGATGCGCCGACGCCCCACATGCAGTGCAGCCAGCTCATATGCCGGCTTTCGTAGTGAATGGCTACGTAGCTATTGAGCGCCGCATCCACTCCGCCCGCGCCAAGGCCGTATGGTATGGCGATGGCCAACAGCACCCAGTAATTCGAGGTAACGGAGAAACCGGCCAAGGCCGCCGCAGTCAACGCCACCGAAACGGCGGTGACCTTGCCTGCCCCGAATTTCAATGTCATTCGGTCCGAAAGCAGTGCCGAGACGATCGTGAACATGGAAATCACCGCGGAGATGCCGCCGGCCCACGCCACCGGCACGTTCAGATCCTGGCTCATGGTGGGCCATGCGGATCCGAGTAGCGAATCCGGCAATCCCAGACTGATAAACGCCACATAGATGACGGCAAGCAACAGACTGGCCATGTTCCATCTCCCATTCACAGTATGACACCGGTTGTGATAACGATGTCATCAGTCTATCGAATAGCGCTTCAGCAACACGCAAACATCACAGTTTGGAGTCTTGCCCGCAGTACACCGGCGTGGAATCGGCTACGCCGCGCGGGTCAAAGCCGATGATGTCGTAGTTGTCCTTGAGATAATCGGCGGCGGTGCACTCGATGAAATCCTGATGATATACCGCAGCACCCTCTGACGAAATAGCTGTCCGCCAAAGACGGACTGAGGGGAGAGAAATACGAGTAGCCCGCTACCACCCGAGGCCTCTCCCCCAGTCAGCTTCGCTGACAGCCCCCTCATCAGAGGGAGCTTGAGATAGGACGGTCAGGTATCGATCTTGGAGCGGTCGAAATCGTCGGCGTTGTCGACGATGAACTGCTTGCGCGGCGGCACGTCGTCGCCCATCAGCAGGCTGAAGATCTCGGATGCCTGGGCGGCGTCCTCCATGCGGATGCGGCGCAGCATACGCGTGCGCGGATCCATGGTGGTGTCCGCCAACTGGTCGGCGTCCATCTCGCCCAGACCCTTGTATCGCTGGATGTCGTCGTTGTAACCGATGCGCTTCTTGTCGAGGTCGGCCAGTTTGCCGGCCAGCTCGTCATCGGAATACGTGTAGATATATTCGCCCTTGTGCGAGCCGGTCAACGCGATGCGGTGCAGCGGCGGCACTGCGGCATACACGTAGCCGTGTTCGATAAGCGGCCGCATGTACCGGTAGAACAGCGTCAGCAGCAGGATACGGATGTGCGCGCCATCCACATCGGCATCGGTCATCATGATGATCTTGTGGTAGCGCGACTGTTCGATGTCGAAGCTCTGGCCGGAGCCGGCGCCCACCACCTGGATGATGGCCGCGCACTCCTTGTTGGAGAGCATCTGCGTGATCGACGCCTTCTGCACGTTCAGAATCTTGCCTCGAATCGGCAGCAGCGCTTGGAAACCGGCGTTGCGGGCGGCCTTGGCGGTACCGAGTGCGGAATCACCCTCGACGATGAACAGTTCGGCCACGTCGTCATTGCCCGGCTGGCAGTCGGAGAGTTTGGCCGGCATCGAGGCGGATTCGAGCGCGTTCTTGCGGCGCGTGACCTCCTTGGCCTTGCGCGACTGGATGCGTGCGTGCATTTCGCCGACGATCTTCTCCAGCACGCGGCCGGATTGTTCCTTGTACCCGCGCTTGGAGCCGGTGATCATCTCGCCGAATTGCTTGTCGGTGAGCCGGGTGACGATCGGCTTGACCTGCGCGGTGCCGAGCACATCCTTGGTCTGGCCTTGGAACTGAGGTTCGGCCACGCGTGCGGTGACCACGGCCACGAGTCCGGCTTGGATATCGTCGCGCTCCACCTTCATGGCGGAGTCCTTCATGTTCACCTTGAGCTTGCGGGCGTTGTCTTCCACCGCCTTGCGAATCTGCTTGGTGATGGCGTTCATGAAACCGTCCACGTGAGTACCGCCGCCGGGCGTCTCCACGATGTTCACGAAGCTCATGATTGTGGTGTCATAGCCGTTGACCCATCGCAGGGCGATGTCCACGCCGCAGGTGCGTTCGATTTCCTGGGCGTGCAGTTCGCCGCCCTCACCCACGGCCTGGGTCTCCTCCTTATAGGTGCCCTCGCCTTGGATGCGCCAGATGTCGGAGATCGGCTCGCCTTTGGACAGGAAGTCGACGAAGTCCTTGACGCCGCCTGTGTGCAGGAATTCCACGACGCGCGGGTGCGCGGGCTGTTCGCCGAACGCGCCATCGACGACCTGGTCGCCGGCCGTCAGCGAGAAGTCCTCCTCGGCCGGGCTCTCGGCATCGTCGGACTGGGATTCGGCGGAGTCGTCGAAGAGTTCGGCATCGCTGGACGAGACATCCAAGGCCGGTGCCTGGTCTTGCGCAGGTTCGACTGTTGTGTCATCAGTGGCCTCGACGGTGTCAGTCGCCGCCGTTTCCGGTACGTTTTCGTCGATGATGGTGATTTTGAGGCCGGGCACCAGGAAGCTGGTCTGACGCACGCGGTCGATGAGCTGTTCGTATGAGAACTCGGCGGTTTTGTTGAAGATCTCCGGATCATACCAGTAACGAATACGGGTACCAGTGGTTTTGGGAGATACCTTGCCGATGATTTCCAGCTCGGTGGGTCGGTTCTTGCGAGTGCGCTTGAACGGGGAATCGGGAGACGGATTGGCCGGGTCGGCATCCGTGTATACGCCAGGGTGACCTTGGTGGAAGGTCATGTGGTGCGTCTTGCCGTCACGATCCACTTCGACGTCCAGTCGGGAGCTCAGGGCATTGACCACGGAGGAGCCCACGCCGTGCAGGCCACCGACGGCGTTATAAGACGAGTTGCCGAACTTGGCACCGGCATGCAGTTTGGTCAGCACGACCTCCACGCCGGACAGGCCGGTTTTCGGTTCCTTGTCCACCGGGATGCCTCGGCCATTGTCCGCGACTTCCACGGAACCATCGGTGTGCAGGGTGACCACAATGTCGTTGCAGAAGCCGGCCAAGGCCTCGTCCACGGAGTTGTCGATGATCTCCCACAGGCAGTGCATAAGCCCCTGCGAGTCGGTGGTGCCGATGTACATGCCCGGACGCTTGCGTACCGCATCCAAGCCCTCAAGAACAGCTAGGTCCTTGGCGCCGTATTCTTCTTTGGGCATACAGTCCTATTTTTCTCTTCAAATGCTTGGCTCCCCTCACAGAGGGGAGCCAGATGATCATTGATCCAGGAAGTCGCGCAGGGTCTGCGAACGGGACGGGTGGCGCAGCTTGGACATGGTCTTGGACTCGATCTGACGGATGCGTTCACGGGTCACGCCATACACACGGCCGATGTCGTCCAGCGTCTTCGGCTGGCCGTCTTCAAGGCCATAGCGCATCTTGATGACGCCGGCCTCACGCGGAGACAGGGTTTCCAGCACCTGCTTGAACTGTTCCTGCAGCAGGGAGAAGGCCACGGCGTCGGACGGAGCGATGGCGTCGGTATCCTCAATGAGGTCACCGAACTCGGAATCGCCATCCTCGCCAAGCGGGGTGTGCAGGGAAATCGGCTCGCGGCCGTACTTCTGCACTTCCTGCACCTTCTCAACCGGCATATCCAGCTCGCGGGCCAGCTCGTCCGGCGTAGGTTCACGCCCCAGATCCTGCAGCATCTGGCGCTGTACACGGGACAGCTTGTTAATCACTTCGACCATGTGCACAGGCACGCGAATGGTGCGGGCCTGATCGGCCATGGCACGGGTGATGGCCTGACGAATCCACCACGTGGCGTAGGTGGAGAACTTGAAGCCCTTCTTCCAGTCGAACTTCTCGACGGCACGAATCAGACCAAGGTTGCCTTCCTGGATCAAATCAAGGAAGAGCATGCCGCGACCCGTGTAGCGCTTGGCGAGCGAGACCACAAGTCGTAGGTTGGCTTCCAGCAGATGGTCCTTAGCCTTCTTGCCGTCGGCGGCGGCCCACTTGAGTTCACGCTTGCGCTTGAACTCCATGCCTTCGCTTTCGGTGTCGAGCAGGTGCTGGGCGTACAGGCCGGCCTCGATGCGCTCGGACAGGTCGACTTCCTGCTCGGCATTCAGCAGGCTCACACGGCCGATCTGCTTCAGGTAGTCCTTGACCGGGTCGGCGGTTGCGCCGGCCGCAATCACACGACGCTTCGGATTGCCCGAGGGGTGACGAGCTT
>OBZP01000359.1_pt1 | contig 10652 bp, 9 predicted proteins | sample 1476991 | NCBI WGS metagenome assembly OBZP01 (sample SAMEA2580255, study PRJEB22360) | human gut metagenome | biome: human gut; feature: human-associated habitat; material: faeces | place: Denmark | collected 2008/2010 | reverse complement strand
CTGCATATGTAAGTCCCGGCTCCCCCCCTCCGGGGCCTGCCATATTCGAACCGGCCGTCGGCTTCGCCGCATTGTTCGCGCTGCCGGCCATCTCCCCCGCGCCACCGCGCCCAGTAGTCACGGCATTGAAGCGCCGCCCAACCATATCCATGGCCGCGCCTACCGCCGATGCCACCTGCACCAGCGGCGAGCTCGGCTCCTCAGGCGGCACGGTGCCGACCGGCAATAGCTTGCACAGTCGTTCAAAATGACGATCGTTGATAATACGACCAAAATCAGGCGAGGCCTTCGGATCTTCGCCATAGAATTCGGTGATGGCTACGGCGATGCGCTCGGCCAGAGCCTCGGCCACATCCGGCGTGGCGAGCACATAGTCGGGTGCCACGCAAGTCTGCCCGGCATTGGTGAATTTGCCCCACGCAATGCGGCGTGCAGCCACATTGATGTCCGCAGTGCGATCCACAAAGCATGGCGACTTGCCGCCGAGTTCCAGCGTGACCGGCGTCAGATGCTCGGCCGCCGCGCGCATGACGATTTTGCCGACGTGGCCGCCACCGGTATAGAAGATGTGGTTGAACGGGCATTTCAGCAGTTCGCCGGTTTCCTTGGGCCCGCCTTCGACCACGCGCACGGCCTCGGAGTCAAGGTATTGCGGCACCAACTCAGCAAGGAGCTTGGACGTATTCGGTGAAAGCTCGGACGGTTTCAAGCAGACGGCGTTACCGGCAGCGAGCGCATCAGCCATTGGTTCCAAGGCCAGCAGCACCGGATAATTCCACGGTGAAATGATGAGCACCACGCCTTTGGGCTCGGCAATCGTCCATCCGGCAGCCGGCTGCAACATCCAATGCATCGCTTTGGGATGCCGGGCGGTCCAAAGGCTCAGACGATTGCGCACGAACTGTGCTTCGCCAGCCACCAGGTTCAGTTCCATGAGCACGGTTTCAGCCGCGGGCTTGCCCAAGTCAGCCATAGCCGAGGAGACAAAGGCATCACGGTTCTCCGTAACCAGACGGCGTAGTGCGTTCAGCTGCGCGCGGCGCCATGCCAGCGGCCGGGTACGACCGGATTCGTAAGTCTTCTTCAGTTGTTCGAAAGTCTGGTTCGTCATGAAAGCACCCCCTGCTTTACGGCAGCGCTACTGCAATTTTGGACGGGCTACGCCCCGCGCCTTGCTGGCTCGTCTGTCGGCTCGCACGCTGCCTACAGACAGCCTACTAGGCTGTCTGCTTTACGGCAGCGTCATAAAGTCCGTGTCTTTGAGGTAGTTTTTGCCGGCGGTGATGTCGTATTGGATGAGCTTGTAGTCGGCAAGCAACTGCTTGGTTTCCTTGTCGAAGTCATCGGTGGACATCGGGTTGCCGTTCTGATCAAGATAGATGTTCTGGCCTTCGGGGATACGATCCCAGCCTTGGATCTTGTTGACCACAGGCGGTTCCATGGCGGCGATCTTGGAATGCATTTCGGTCAGGAACGCCAGATACGGGCTGACCTTGGCGTTCATGTGATCGGCGGCCTGCGCGAGGAGTAGGCTGCATCGCTTGCCTTATTGCCTTGGGAGCTGGAAGCCTTATTCGACCAGATGAAGTAATCGGTCAGGTGCAGGGCCAAGGAGTTGTTGTCATCCCCGCTGGCGGACGAGTAGATGCCCGGCAAGTGGTCGCCATAGAACACCACGGTGACGGGCTTATCCAGCGCATCCAGTTCATTCAGGAACTCCTGAGTGGCCTGATCGGTAATCTCCACACCCTTTTGATAGGTCTCAATCGACTGCTGTTCATCATCACCCAGCGGCGTACCCGTGGTGGATTCGGCGGTGTAGTCGTTATTCTCATACCACTCGTGGTAGGGCATGTGATTCTGCATGGTAATGATCTGAATGAACTTGTTCGTCTTGCCGGACTTGATGCCTTCCAACGCAGAATCATAGGAAGACTTATCAGAGACGTACGGCGACTCGTCGATCTTGTCCTGATACTTGATCACGTCCGGACCGGTCAACGTGTAGAAGTGCGAGAAGCCGAACTTCTTGTAGTTCGTGGCACGCGAGTACATGCTGGATTCGTACGGGTGGTAGCCGAGCGAGTTGACGGGCGCGCCCCACAGCTGGTTGATGGTGGGAGTCCAATGCTGGCTCGGGACCAGCTGCTGGTACGGGCTGGACAGGGAGGACTCGAAATTGGCCATGCTCAGGCCGGAAAGTCCCATGTATTCGAGATTGGCCGTACCTCCGCCGTAGCCGGAGGAGAGCATCAGGCCGGAGGTGGTGCCCGCCTTGATCTTGCGGATGTTGGGCATCGAATCCTTATTGGTCTTCAGTCCCGGCACGCGGCTCGGGTCAGAGAAGGATTCGGACAACACGTACACCACTGTCGAATCAGTGAGGTTGTTGGTGCGGGAGGCGTTGATTGTCTCCGCTTCCTTCTGATAGCGAGCGGCGACCTTCTTCATGGTCTCCTCGGAGTAGTTGCTCGGCTTGTCCATGATCTTCGGGTTGAGCTGGCGGGTGAAGGCCACGAGCGGACCATTGCGCTGCGCGTCATACACGGAATCCCACATGGATGGCGTGTCTCCCAAGGCGCGGGAGAACTTGTTGGCCAGCGAATCGGTGGTGCTCACATGAATGCAGTACAACGCGAACACCAGAATCGGCAGCAGCAGAAGAATCAGACGGGAGGTGAGGTTCAGGCTCAGGTTATCCGTACGAATCATGCGACCTTTGCGCCCATCGAAATGACGCAGCACCAGAATCAGCGCGAGCAGTACGGCGAACGCGCCGAGTGCCACGAGGATGGTCACATGCGCACCGGCCGGAATGAAGGTGAGCATGTTGCCGGTGTTCGAGCCAAGGAAGCCTAGATCGGCGGGCAGAATGGCCTCGTAACGGATCTCGACCTTGAAATGTTCGATGGCGGCCACGATGATTCCGACCGCGAGAATCACGATGCTTGCCGTCCAGAACCGGTTGAACAGCATCAGCAACATGAGGTACAGCAACGCGACAAGTATCACGTTGAGCACGAATACGAAATTGCCGTCGGTCCACATCTTGCTCACGAAGCCGAATCCGACGATCGGACTGGACAGCTGCACACGGGTGGAGCTGGACGAAACGCCCACTTCGAGCGCCGTCACGACAATGATGTCGAAGATAACGAAGAGCACGCCGTACACCCAGCCGGGGAAGGGCTTGTGGGGGTGTTGGGGCGTGACTTCATTGGCTTCGACCTTTTTGGCCCAAAGCTTGAAATGGGGTTTCACTGTGGTGGTATTACTAGTGTTCTCGCTCATTCGCCTGTTTCCGTATGTGACTTTTCAAGGGCATATTGTTGCCGCTGAACCTTGGAAAATCCATAGTTCCACTATTTTTCTTACCGTTTCCTAACTATTCACCCTAACGCAAAGGGTGCCTCGGGACATCCCCGAAGCACCCTGATATATAAGGAGCCTATCCCTGATAGCGAAGTGTTCTGTTCTCCCCTAGACAACGCCTCGCTATCTGACTTGATTATTCCCCTTATCGCTGTTGCGGATTGACGGCTACTGCCGCATTACTTCACGGCGGCGGCGAACTGGTCGACCAGTGCGCTCATCCAGTCGAGCAGGTTGGTGTACTGCTTCGGCATCTGCTCGGCGAGCTCCACGATCGGCACGTTGGCGTCCTTGGCGGCACCGGTGATCTGGTCAATAGTGGAGTTTGCTTCCTGGCTGTTGAAGACGAACATCTTGATGAAGCCGGCCTTCAGGGTGTCCTGGAAGTCCTTGATGTCGGCCGGGGTCGGCTCGCTCTCGTTGACGGAGGCCTGGGCGTAGCCCTTCGGAGTGGCGTCGGTCATCTTGAGGTCGTCGGCCAGGTACCAGGCCACGGATTCGGTGGCGGCGTACGGCAGGCCCTCGGTCTTGGCGGAAGTCTCCTTGATCTTGGACTCAAGCTGGTCTTCCTTGGCGTGCCATTCTTTGTTGAGCTTGGCGTAGTCGTCCTTGTGGCTCGGGTCGGCCTTCTGGTAGGCGGCGGTGATGGCGTCGGCGGTGTTGGAACGCACCTTGGCGGAGAACCAGACGTGCGGGTTGTCGCCTTCCTTGATGCCGGCGGTTTCGGCGGCGGTGACCAGCGTGGCCTTGGTCGGCTGGGCGGCCTTGGTGGCCCACGGGTCGTAATCGGCGCCGTTGACTACGGCTACCTTGGCGGTGCCGAACTTGGCGACATCCTGGCTGGTGGGCTCGTAATCGTGCGCCTCGACGTTGGTCTTGGTCATGATGTTGGTGACTTCGACGTTGCTGCCGCCGAGGTCTTCGGCCACGGAACCCCACTGGTTGATGGAGGCGACGACCTCGATCTTGCCGGAAGACGCGGCGCCGCTGGAATCGGACTTGCCGCTGGCGGCGTTGCTGGAACCGCAGGCGGCCATCGAGAGCAGGGTCGCCGCGGCGGCCGCGATGGCGAGCGCGCGCTTGGCGTTGGACATGATGGACATGATTGGGTTTTCCTCTCTAATTAGCCGAACGGCTGGGCGATGCTGCTGTTGCTGCATCATCGCCCAGCCACCAACACGACAGAATAACATGTATTGAGAATTATTATCATTTGCATTTACATCGGCGTGTCATGCTGGCGTTCCACCCTGCCATCACCCTGGCGGCGTGGGCGAGCACCGTGGTACCGGCCTGGGTAGCGGCCAAACGCAAGCTGCGTGACAAGCCGGCTTCCCTACTTCGGGCATTTCATGTTCATGACTTCGGGTGGCTATAAGCACGTGTTCGGCGAGCAGCACCAGTCGAACGCCTATATGGTGCGGCTCAAGAACCACGAGACCTCCAATGTGGAGTCGCGCAGCGCCAAGCTCATGAAGCTGGACGGCGTGAAAGGCATCGTGCAGAACACGACCTCAAAGAAACAGCATGCTCGGCGCGCTGAAGTCAGTGGAATAGCAGCGGAATAACAAATGGGATCGGCTTTGAAGCCGATCCCATTTGTTATTCGCTCACTGCTTTCTGAGCCTTCTGCGCTTTCTGCTCCTTTTGGCAATCAGAGCACAGTCCGAAGACCTCCAAGGTGTGGGATTCAACGGTGAAGCCGTGGCCGTCGGCCACTTTGCGCAGCCAAGCCTCGCTGGGCGGGTCGATTTCCACGGTTTTGCCGCACCGCCTGCACACCAAGTGGTGGTGATGTCCGTCGTCGCCGCATAGGCGGAACAGCTGCTGGCCGTCCAGGCGGATCGTGTCGGCGGCACCGGCATCGGCCAAGGCGTTGAGCTGGCGGTATACGGTGGCCAAGCCGATTTTCGAGCCTTCGTCCTCCAGCCTGCGGTGCAGGTCCTGAGCGGAGATGAACTCCTCGCAGTCGGCCAAGGCGGCGCGAATCGCGTCCTTCTGCTTGGTCTGGCGTTCGATATGTTCAACCATCGGTAAGGTCACGCCTTCTTTTTCAGGTCGTCCCAGCAGCCGGTGGCCTCAAGGTCAGCGACCGTCTTGGCCGGGTCGTCGGTGAGCACGGTGATGTGGCCCATCTTGCGGTCGTGGCGCACTTCGGCCTTGCCGTAGTCGTGCACATTCCACTCCGGGTGGGTGGCGATCAGCGCGCGCGTCGGTTCCACATGCTGGCCAAGTACGTTGACCATCACGGCCGGCGAGAGCAGCTTGGGCTTGGGCAGGGGCCAGCCGGCGATGCCGCGGATGTGGGCGTCGAACTGGTCCATCGAGCAGGCCTCGATGGTGTAGTGGCCGGAGTTGTGCGGGCGCGGGGCGAGCTCGTTGACGATGACCTGATCGTCCTTGGTGATGAACAGTTCGATGGCCAGCGTGCCAGCCAGTTCGAAGCCCTTGGCCAGGCGAATCGCCAGTTCATGCGCTTCGCGAGCCACATGTTCGGACACCTCGGCGGGGGCGATGGTCATATGCAGGATGTTGTTGCGGTGCTCGTTACGCACAATCGGGAAGGTGACGAAGTCCTTGCCGTTGCCGGAGACCAGAATCGAAGCCTCGAATGCGAAGTCGACGAAGCCTTCCAGGATGCTCGGCGGGAAGCCACCACCACGGTCGGAGCGGGAGCGGATCTTCTCCAAGTCGGCGTCGGAACGCAGCACGAGCTGACCGTGGCCGTCGTAGCCGCCGGACACGGTCTTCAGCACGGCCGGATAATGAATATCACCCAATGCGGCGTCAAGCTCATCGAAGTTGTTGACAGCGCGCCACGGTGCGGTGGCGGTGCCGTGGTCGTTGATGAACTGCTTCTCGCGCACGCGGTGCTGGGTCACGCGCAGCAAGTCGGTGCCCTGCGGGGTGGCGGTGATGCCGCGCACCTCGTCGATGGCGCCGGCGTCCACGTTCTCGAACTCGTAGGTGAGCACGTCGGACTGCACGGCCAGATCATGGATGGCGGTTTTGTCATCGTACTCGGCGGTGATCTGGAAGTCGGCCACCTGACCGGTCGGGCAGTTCGGCGTTGGGTCAAGCACGCCGACGCGGAAGCCCATGTAGCGGGCGGACAGAGCCATCATGCGGCCGAGCTGTCCGCCGCCGATGATGCCGATGGTCGAGCCCGGCATCAGCATGGAGACGCGGCCGCCCGTTTCTTCAGACAAGCTGGGCATTGGATTCGGCCACCTTTTCCTTCAGTTCGTTACGGTAATCCTCAAGCTTGTCGGCCAGTTCGGGCTCGAAGGCGGAGAGCATCTGCACGGCGAGCAGGCCGGCGTTGGTGGCACCGGAGTTGCCGACGGCGGTGGTGGCCACCGGAATGCCGCCGGGCATCTGCACGATGGACAGCAGCGAATCCCAGCCGGACAGGGCGTGGGAGCGCACGGGCACGCCGATCACGGGCAGTGTGGTCTGCGCGGCGATCATGCCCGGCAGGTGGGCGGCACCGCCGGCACCGGCGATAATGACCTTCAGGCCATTGGCGCGGGCGTTGTGCGCGAACTCGGCCATGAGCTCGGGCGTGCGGTGCGCGGAGATGACCTGCTTGTGGTAGGCGACGCCGAACTGGTCGAGAATATCGCAGGCGCGCTTCATGGTCTCCCAGTCGCTGGCCGATCCCATGACCACTGCGACTTCGGGCTTGGATTCATTTGCCATTATCATTTACTCCCTAGTTATTGAGAATAAGGCCCACTGTACTCCTGATAGCGGAGTTAAGCCACGCAGCGAATCGTTCTCAATACATAATTCTGTGAGGCTTACAGCTCAATAACGATCTTGCCGAACATGTCGCCGGCGATCATTCTGGCGAACGCCTCGGGGGCGGCGTCCAACCCGCTGACCACGGAATCGATCACCGGATGCAGGTCGGCGTGCTCCACGAAGCGCAGCAGCCGGGCGAAATCCTCGCGCGAACCCATGGTGCAGCCCTGCACGCGAATGTCCTGGAAGAACAGTCGCGTGAGCTCCGCACCGGGCTGGTCGCCGGTGGTGGCGCCGCAGATGGCGATGGTGCCGCCGGGACGCACCGACCGCACCGAATGGCCCCATGTGGCCGCCCCCACGGACTCGATCACCGCATCGACCTTGCGCGGCAACCGCGCACCGGTCTCCAGCGCGGCGTTCGCGCCAAGTTTCAGCGCTTTGGCGCGCTTGTCCGCGTCACGCGAGGTGACGAACACTTCCAGACCGGCGGCATGGGCGAGCTGGATGGCCGCAGTGGACACGCCGCCGCCCGCGCCCTGAATGAGCACGGAGTCGCCCGGCTTGATGCCGGCGGCATCGAACAACAGCGAGTAGGCGGTCAGCCAGCTGGTGCCGAGTGCGGCCGCCTCAGCCGTGGTGAGGTTTGCGGGCTTGGCGAACACGTTGGCGGACGGCACGGAAGTCTTCTCGGCCATCGTGCCGGGGTATTTCTCGGAGAGGATCGTGCGGCGCTCGCCCGGGGCCACGCCCGCGCCATCGGTGCCGACGAACGTGTACAGCACCACTTCGCTGCCGGCCTTGAGCCCATGCTTGCCGGGGATGTCCTCGTCCAGAATGCCCACGGCATCGGTGCCCAGGATCATCGGCGTCTGTTCGGCGGCGAGACCCACACCCTGTAGCGACCAGACGTCGTGATGGTTTACGGTCACCGCGCGCACCGAAACGGTCGACCAGAACGGGCGGGCCTGGGGTTCGGGCTGCTCGCCCACTGCCAACGCGGCAAGCGGATCGGCATGGTTGACGGTGGATGCGTATACGGCCTTCATTGCGCGCTCCTTGGTATCAAAAGGAATTACCGCATTCATTGTCCCACATCGCGCAGCGAACGAATCACCCATTTACGGAGATGTTGGGGGCATTGCTTCGTCATGTGGACCTCGGACAATGCCGGGCGTTAGCATTCAACTTCGGAAAGACTAGCGAAGGGAGATTCGAGGGTATGCGCAGCGCGTCAGGAAACGGATTTGATTCAAGCGATTCCTTCGCCGTCTCCGGCGCTGCCGAGGGGACCACGCGCCTTCATGACATACCCCCGAGCATTACCCCTTCCCACGGCGACGACTCCCATCTGCTGAGCCGCATTGCCAGCCCGGCCGATGTCAAGGCCCTTGCCCCCAACGAGCTCGCCGAACTCTGCCGTGAGATTCGCGCCACGCTGCTGGCATATGGCCACCAACACGGCGGTCATATCGGCTCCAATCTGGGCATGGTGGAGGCCACGGTGGCCCTGCACCGCGTATTCGATTCGCCTCGTGACCGCATCGTGTTCGATGTATCCCACCAAAGCTACGTGCATAAGATGCTCACGGGCCGCGCCGCCGCCTATCTGGACCCGGACCGTTTCAGCGAGGTGACCGGCTTCACCAATCCGGACGAAAGCAAACACGACCAGTTCGTGCTCGGTCACACCGGTACCTCGATTTCATTGGCTTGCGGTTTGGCGAAAACCCGCGATATGGAAGGCCCGAACAGCGGCATCGGCAATGTGGTCGCCGTGATCGGGGACGGTTCGCTCAGTTCTGGCGTGGCGTTTGAAGGACTGAACAACGCGGCTGAGCAGGGCGGCAATCTCATCATTGTGTTCAACGACAATGAGATGTCGATTGCCGGCGATTTCGGTGGCATGTACGGTCCGCTCGCCCGCCTGCGCGCGTCCGGTGGCACCGCCCAGCCGAATCTGTTCAACGCGTTTGGCTTGGATTATCGGTATGTGGAGGCCGGCAACGATGTTTCCGCGCTGGTCGCAGCTTTCGAGGAAGTGCGCGATATCGATCATCCGGTGGTGGTCCATATTCATACGCTGAAGGGCGCAGGATATGACGGTGAGGAGACTCACGCAGATCGGCAAACCGCCTCGGCCTCACCGGTTTCGTTCGACTCCCCCACCGGCGTGCATCCCACCGATAACGTGAACCACAGCGAGCCGTGGCATTCGGATCACTGCAACCTGTCCGATCATGAACCGCATGAGGGCCAGTGCGAGGCCTCGCATTGGCAGAATCCGGATGCCGCAATCGGCAAGCCGGACGATCCGCGCAAGCATTACGGCAAAATGGCGATGGCCGCACTCGAACCGCGTTTCGCCGCCGAGCCGGGACTCGTGGTCATCTCCCCCGCCACGCCGGGCTCGAACGGCATCACCCATGAGTTCCGAGAGCGCGCGGGCGCACATTATGTAGACACGGGCATCACCGAATCGCATGCCGTGGCGTACGCTGCCGGCATCGCACGGGCGGGTGGCACGCCGGTGGTGGCCACCACGGCGTCCTTCTTCCAGCGCGCGTACGACCAGTTCTTCCAGGAGATGAGCCTGAACCGTTCGCGAGTCACGGTACTTGATTTTCTGGGCGGCCTGTCCGGTTCGGACAATACGCATTCCGGCGCGTATGACGTGACGATGTTCTCCAATATTCCAGGGGCTACGATGCTGGTGCCGACTTCGGCTCGCGACTATCTAGCTGATCTGGCATGGGCTACCGCGCCGGCCGGTTCGGCGGACGCCCCTGCTGGTCCGGTGGTGATTCGAGTGCCGGGCGAGGCGATTCTGACGGCGGAACGGGATGCGACGCTGCTGCCGGTGACGGGTGGGCAGATCGCTGACCGCCCCCAGTCAACTTCGCTGCCAGTCTCCGTCAGCTCCGCCAGCGGGGGCATATCTGCCGCAACAGTCCGCGGGACCGTTAGCGTAACGGCTCAGCGTGCCGGTGTGCGTCACATGCTGGATTGGCGGGTCAATCAGACGGGCTCGCACGTCGCGATTATCGGACTGGGCAATGCGTATCCGTTGGCGGAGCAGACGGCCGCCGCATTGTCTGCCGATTATGGCATCACGGCAACGGTTATCGACCCGCGCCAGTGCACGTCGCTGGATTCAGACGTACTGGAGTCGTTGCGTGATGGCCACCAGCAGGTCATCACCCTTGAAGACGGGCAGCTTGAAGGCGGCTGGGGCGAGAAAGTGACCGCATATTATGCGAATCATCATGTCTCGGACGGCAGCCGTAATCCTCATGTGCTGAACTTCGGCGCAGCCAAGGAATTTACCGACCGCGTGCCGCTGGGCGAACTGAACGAACGTTATGGACTAACGGTGGAGCAGGTGACAGAGGCGATCACTCGTTGTTTTTGATGGCGTCTAGGGCCGGGATTTTAACGGCTTTATTGGCCGGGCCGAAGCCGAATAGCAAGCCGATCAGCGTGGAAAACAGCACGGCGAACAGGAACAGCCACCACGGAATCACCGAATAACG
>OBZP01000355.1_pt1 | contig 10715 bp, 9 predicted proteins | sample 1476991 | NCBI WGS metagenome assembly OBZP01 (sample SAMEA2580255, study PRJEB22360) | human gut metagenome | biome: human gut; feature: human-associated habitat; material: faeces | place: Denmark | collected 2008/2010 | reverse complement strand
ATTCCCTACCTATGCGCTATGCCGATTTTCCAACGCTGGTTGATGCTTTGGACTACGCCGCTCTGAGTAGCGCCGGAATGAATTTTTATGACAGACGTTGCCAACTTGAAGATCAACTGGAATATCAGACGTTAAAAGCGCGTGCCGAAGCTGGTGCGAAGCGGTTGTTATCGCTGAACCTGAAAAAAGGCGATCGCGTGGCGCTGATTGCCGAAACCAGTAGCGGGTTCGTAGAGGCTTTTTTTTCCTGCCAGTATGCCGGCTTAGTCGCCGTCCCGTTGGCGATTCCAATGGGCGTCGGTCAGCGGGATTCCTGGAGCGCCAAACTGCAGGGTTTACTGGCAAGTTGCCAGCCCGCAGCCATTATCACTGGTGATGAGTGGTTACCGCTGGTCAATGCCGCGACGCATAACAACAACCCCGAATTACATGTTTTAAGCCACGCCTGGTTTAAGGCATTACCGGAAGCCGATGTTGCGCTCCAGCGTCCAGTTCCGAACGATATCGCCTACCTCCAGTACACCTCCGGCAGCACCCGTTTTCCCCGTGGCGTCATTATCACCCATCGCGAAGTGATGGCTAATCTACGTGCTATAAGCCACGATGGCATTAAATTACGCCCTGGCGACCGCTGCGTCTCCTGGCTGCCTTTCTACCATGATATGGGACTGGTCGGCTTTCTCCTGACCCCCGTCGCCACGCAGCTTTCAGTAGATTATTTGCGCACTCAGGATTTTGCCATGCGTCCTCTGCAATGGCTTAAATTGATCAGTAAAAATCGCGGCACCGTTTCCGTTGCGCCGCCGTTTGGCTATGAATTGTGCCAGCGCCGCGTGAATGAAAAAGATCTCGCTGAACTGGATCTTTCCTGCTGGCGCGTCGCTGGTATTGGTGCAGAACCCATCTCCGCAGAACAACTCCATCAATTCGCTGAATGTTTCCGTCAGGTCAACTTTGACGATAAAACTTTCATGCCGTGCTACGGACTGGCAGAAAATGCGCTGGCTGTCAGCTTCTCTGATGAAGCTTCCGGGGTTGTGGTTAACGAAGTGGATCGCGACATCCTCGAATATCAGGGCAAAGCCGTCGCGCCGGATGCTGAAACACGCGCCGTATCGACTTTCGTCAACTGCGGTAAAGCGTTGCCGGAACATGGCATTGAAATCCGCAATGAAGCAGGTATACCTGTCGCGGAACGTGTGGTAGGCCATATTTGCATCTCCGGCCCCAGCCTGATGAGCGGTTACTTTGGCGACCAGGTTTCGCAAGACGAGATTGCCGCGACGGGCTGGTTAGACACCGGCGACCTCGGTTATCTGCTGGACGGTTATCTGTATGTCACCGGACGCATTAAAGATCTGATTATTATTCGTGGCCGTAATATCTGGCCGCAGGATATTGAATATATTGCGGAACAGGAACCGGAAATTCATTCTGGCGATGCGATTGCTTTTGTTACCGCCCAGGAAAAAATCATTTTGCAGATCCAGTGTCGGATCAGCGATGAAGAACGTCGCGGGCAGCTTATCCACGCGCTGGCAGCACGGATCCAAAGCGAATTTGGCGTGACCGCGGCTATCGATCTGTTGCCGCCCCACAGTATTCCCCGAACGTCCTCCGGCAAGCCTGCCCGTGCGGAAGCGAAAAAACGTTATCAGAAGGCTTATGCTGCAAGCCTTCATGTGCAGGAATCCCTGGCATGAATCAAACTGTCGCGGTGACGGGCGCTACCGGGTTTATCGGTAAATATATTATCGATAACCTGCTCGCCCGCGGCTTTCACGTTCGCGCATTGACGCGTACTGCCCGCGCTCACGTCAATGATAATCTCACCTGGGTGCGCGGTTCTCTGGAAGATACTCATTCACTTAGCGAACTGGTTGCCGGAGCCAGCGCGGTGGTCCATTGCGCCGGGCAAGTGCGCGGGCACAAAGAAGAGATTTTTACCCGCTGTAACGTTGACGGCAGCCTGCGACTGATGCAAGCGGCAAAAGAGAGCGGCTTTTGCCAACGTTTTCTGTTTATCTCTTCGCTGGCGGCGCGCCATCCCGAACTCTCCTGGTACGCAAATTCCAAACACGTCGCCGAACAACGACTGACCGCAATGGCTGACGAAATTACGCTGGGCATTTTTCGCCCGACAGCCGTGTATGGTCCCGGCGATAAAGAGTTAAAACCGCTGTTTGACTGGATGCTGCGCGGCCTGCTGCCACGACTTGGTGCGCCAGATACACAACTCTCTTTCCTGCACATCACCGATTTTGCGCAAGCCGTGGGGCAGTGGTTAAGCGCCGAAACTGTACAGACGCAAACCTATGAATTATGCGATGGCGTCGCCGGCGGCTATGACTGGCAACGCGTAAGACAGCTTGCCGCCGACGCCCGTTGTGGTTCCGTGCGGATGGTCGGTATTCCTCTGTCGCTACTCACCTGCCTTGCGGATATCAGTACCGCGTTGAGCCGTCTGGCGGGTAAAGAACCGATGCTGACTCGTTCGAAAATCCGTGAATTAACTCATGCCGACTGGTCGGCAAGTAATAACCGTATTTCTGAAGATATTAATTGGTTTCCCGGGATTAGCCTGGAACACGCATTACGCAACGGGCTATTTTGATTGTCTTGTTTAAAGGTGTGTTAACGTTTCTATGGTAAATCGTGAAATAGTAATGGATTACATCCTTTCCTGTTTACAGGATTTGGTCGAAAACGGTGTGGAAATTAAGCCCGACAGCGATCTCGTCAACGATCTTGGCCTGGAGTCGATCAAAGTGATGGATCTCTTAATGATGCTGGAAGACAGATTCGATATTTCCATTCCTATTAATATTCTGCTGGATGTCAAAACCCCTGCGCAATTAATGGAAACACTACTTCCATGGCTGGAGAATAAATAATGGGGCTATACGATAAATATGCGCGCCTTGCTGGCGAGCGACTGCAATTTAGTGACAACGGGTTAACGCCGTTTGGTACCTGTATTGATGAAGTGTATTCCGCCACCGAAGGCCGGATCGACAATAAAAAAGTGATTCTGGCCGGGACCAATAATTATCTCGGATTAACCTTCAATCATGATGCCATCGCCGAAGGTCAGGCAGCGTTAGCGGCCCAAGGCACTGGCACCACCGGTTCTCGTATGGCAAACGGCAGTTATGCGCCGCATCTGGCGTTAGAGAAAGAGATCGCCGAGTTTTTTAATCGCCCTACCGCTATCGTTTTTTCAACCGGTTATACCGCTAATTTAGGCGTCATCAGCGCACTTGCCGACCATAACGCCGTGGTGTTACTGGATGCCGACAGCCACGCCAGTATTTATGACGCCTGTTCTCTCGGTGGAGCGGAAATTATTCGTTTCCGCCATAACGATGCTAAAGATCTGGAACGGCGCATGGTTCGCCTCGGTGAACGGGCGAAAGAGGCGATTATCATCGTTGAGGGTATCTACAGCATGCTCGGTGACGTTGCGCCGCTGGCAGAAATTGTTGATATCAAACGTCGTCTCGGTGGTTATTTGATTGTCGATGAAGCGCATTCGTTTGGCGTGTTAGGTGCAACGGGGCGCGGACTGGCTGAAGCCGTTGGCGTTGAAGATGATGTGGATATTATCGTTGGCACCTTCAGTAAAAGTCTGGCCTCGATTGGCGGTTTTGCTGTCGGTTCGGAAGCGATGGAAGTGCTGCGCTACGGCAGCCGCCCGTATATTTTTACCGCCTCTCCTTCTCCGTCCTGCATTGCGACCGTGCGCTCGTCGTTAAGAACCATTGCCTCACAACCAGAGTTGCGGCAAAAGCTGATGGATAACGCCAACCATCTGTATGACGGTCTGCAAAAACTGGGTTATGAGTTAAGTTCACATATTAGCCCGGTAGTGCCAGTAATAATCGGTTCGAAAGAGGAAGGTTTACGCATCTGGCGCGAGCTTATTTCGCTGGGCGTTTATGTGAATCTTATCCTGCCACCTGCCGCGCCTGCAGGCATCACGCTGCTGCGCTGTAGCGTAAACGCTGCCCACAGTCGTGAGCAAATCGATGCCATCATTCAGGCATTTGCTACTCTGAAGCAGTAATGTGAGCCCGCTGTGGCGCTGCGCCACGGCGGGTTTAATGTTGTCTGTCATACCAATACACCAGGCTCAACGCCATCATCACAAACGCTACCGGTAAACCGAGCGCGGTAACAGGTGCGCTCAACGCAAATAGCAACCCCAGATTGACCATGATTTGATAGCTGATCCAGGTGAGTAAGCCCACGATGACGCCTACAGCGAGACGGCTACCCATCCCAGGCGAACGCGGGGCACTAAAGGTAAACGGCACAGCCAGCAAAATCATCGCCAGGGTCAAGATGGGTTGTCCCAGTTTTTCCCACAGTGCAAGGCGGTATTCGCTGCTGGGTTGCCCGGTTTCCTGCAAATAATGGATGTAATGATTAAGTTGACGGACAGAAAAAGTATTTCCCGGCATCGATAACTCTTCAAGATTCATACTGGTGAAGGCCGATTGCCAGGCAAGATTATCTGATGTTTCCAGCGTTTCTTTGCCATTCAACCATTTTTTATGATTCACACCATGCAGGATCCACGTTTTGTCGTCTTCAATGGAGGCACTGCGTGCAAAAATGTAGGATTCGAGCGAGAGATCGTCGCGATAATGAAATATCTCCACGCCCACAGGCTGGCCCTGCTCGTTCAGCGATTTCACCGTCACAAATTCATTACCGCGCCTGGCCCAAAGCATATTGCCGGTAATGTCATCGTCCTCCCCCAACGCGGTGGCAGTCGATTTGATTTGCAGCGCCTGTTGCTGCAATGGCGACGCCACCCACTCATCTATCGCGCCTAACGAAACAGTCCACAATATCCCGGCAACCAGCGCCACCAGTGCAATACGGAAGATAGAAAACCCAGTGCTGCGAATGGCGGTAAGCTCACTGTTTTTCGATAACTGCCCCAGGCCAACAATCCCTCCCAATAATGCGATAAACGGCGAAAGTTCGACCAGTGTACGCGGTAAGGTCATCAGCACCACCAGCACCGCCTGAGTCCAGCGATAACCGCCCGGGCTGACATCATCCAGTTCGTTAATCAGGTTGAAGGTGGTAAAAAGCGGCAGCAATAGCCCTGCGGCGGCGGCAAAACCGAGAAAGAGATGACGGATTAAATAGCGACTGAAAACATTCATCGGGAAAATTTCTGCAGCAAAGAGAAGTCGCGTGCGACCAGCATCAGCAGGCCCATTAGCATGAGTCCGGGTACTAACCACAAACCAGGAATGAGGGGAATCGCGCCGTTAGCCACCAGCGTACGGCAGACGTCGCCGCCATAAAAAATGGCAATAAACAGCAACGTCAGTGGCAATAATGTTGAAAATCGCCCTTGCCGCGGTTTTACCCGACTTAATGAAATGGCCAGCAGCGCCATCAACAATGCTGTCAGGCCACGGCTTTGTCGCCATTGCAGTTCGGCATGATCGGCTGGAAAGACGGAGCGCGCCAGCTCCGTGACCGATTTTGCTTTGCGTTTGACGTTAGGGCTTTGATCCAGCGGATTCAGATGTAATTGCAGATTACGGTAGATCTGTTCGTTGTCGTCACGCCCCTGATGATCGAGAAGATAGGCGGTCCCGTTATGCAACATAACGGTCGGTTTCTCAGGTGATGGGTCAACCACATCAACCGAACGGGCGCGGAAAATGCGGGTTCGATTGGCAGTAGAAGTATAAATCAGCGCGTCAGTCAGGCGATTATTATCCTGATCAACCGTCTGCGAAAGGATCATTCGTCCGTTATCGTTAGTGTTAAATTTCTTTGCCCGCAACTGGCGAACATCCAGCTCCGACTGTGACTGTTGCTCCAGTTGATAAATCTGCGCATAAGCCCACGGACGACCATACATCGACAGAAGGGTGACAAAAATACTTAGCGGTATCGCCAGATAAAGAACGGCTTTGTACAAGCGTCCCGGACTGCCCCCCGCCGCAGAGATAGCGGTAATTTCCGAGTCGGTATACATCTGCCCTAGCGTCACGCCAACTGACACATACAGTCCAACAGGTAACAACATCTCCAGTGCAATCAGCACCTTGTAGAAAACGATATCCAGCACAACATCAAGAGCTAATATCCCATTTGCCGCTTCGGTCAGATAACGCTGTGCGGAGTAGCTGGCGAAAATAAAGATCAGAAACCCGACGATAATCAGCACCAGACGGCGCGTACCACGCATGATGTAGTGTTCAACCAGCTTCATCTCGCTAACGCCCTCAATCCTTTGAATTTTTTATTCATTGATCAGTTTCTGCGCCAGCGCAATGACATGATCTACCTCTTCCGGCGTCAGGCTGCCGTCCTTTGCCCACTGAATTTGCCCGTCTTTATTCAGCACCAGAATGGTTGAACTCTGCTCCGGCAACCGCCAGGCAACGCGTCCCAGTCCATTGCCGTCAATAACGAATTGCGCCCACGGATAGCGGCGTTTATTTTTTTCGATTTTGCCAACGACAAAATAGCCAGTACCAAAGATGGCATCATCGGTGTTCACAATGGTGGTGGGCTGAAAACGATCCTGCGGAAAGTTTGCCGCTTCAACCGCTTTAATTAACAGTGAGTTCTTTTTCTTCGCCGACTTACGCCCGGCGATATACTGAATAATGCGGACTTTTCCCGCCAGCTGTGTGCTGTTCCACTTTTGGTAGTGAATTTCGTCGTCGCTATTCAGAAGCAGCTCGCCGCCTTCCTGGATATAAACGGGGGTAACCGTTTTGCCAGTGACGAAATTGTGTGCCACCGCGCCTGGCGCTAAGAGTGCGATGATCAGAGCGAAAATCCAACGAGATGGCATTATTGCTCCGGATAGAGTGGGAAACGCGAAATCAGCAGTTCTAAACGCTGGCGAATATCGCTATCCAGCGCCACCGGTGCATCATATGACCGGCGGTTCTCCATATCATCCGCCACCATGTCGTCGTGCTTATCCCCCATCAGACCATTAATGGCGGCGAGAAAACGGGAAATCAGTAACGCCTCTTTATTTTCAGGATCAAGCGATCTTAAGGTGTCGTAATAAGAAACCTGCTGGCTGATGATTTTTCGCACATCATGAAATTCCCTGCCAGTTAGTTGCGGTTTGGCAATAATCTCTTTCAGGATGTACATTTGCTTCTGGCGGTAGGCGATAAAACCGTTCACGGTTTCTAACTGGCTATGGCGCAATGAATAGTTCACCAGCCACCAGACAGGGGAGCTCAAATAAACACGTAACAGGTTACCGTAAAACGACACAATATTTTTCTTACCGTTACGAAAGCCATCCTGAAAATGCCCAAGAAAAACGGTCGTTTTGCCGAATAAAAATCCGGCCTGATGCTTCTTTAAATACAGCCGTTGCGCAAAACGCAGATGCTTGTAGCGCGCTCGCATGTATTTATACTTTTTGCGCTCGTCTGTCGTCAGCTCATCGCCTTTGGCCTGTTTGCGGATTAAACGCAGTAGCTCCTGACGATTAACACCATCCAGCCAGAATTTCAGGCATAACGCGTAATTATCATGGATGATTTCGGTGGTACAACTTAGTGCGATAGTCGGCGGCAAACTGACTTGTGCATCAACAACATCATCTTCTTCAATCGCAACAAATAGACGCTCGCTCGCCTCAAGCGGGAAATATTTTCTCATCATCAGGATTTCTCTCCGGCTGCGTTATAAAGCAAGGAATGGCGCTGAAAAAATGCCTTTAAGGTCGGAATTAGCGAGAACACCACATCCAGACATTGCCCACCGAAGTAAGCAAATGCAGCCCCCAGCACGCCAAACAGATGACAGAACATGAACAGCAATACGATGTAGCCGATTGAGGCGATGGTTTGCGCCACGAGAAAAGCGCGCTGTTTTCCCGCCATCAATAGCAATGACTCCTGAGGGAAGCCCAGCATCGAGATCACAATTGCGCCCAGCATCACCTGAATCAGGTCATACGCTTCGAGATACTTAACGCCAAACACCAGCGAAATGAGCGGCTTGCCGACAATCAACACCGCGAGCGCCACCAGAATACCGATTCCGCCCGCCAGTAAACCTGACTTCACGCCTAACAACCACGGTCTGGTGGTGCGCGGATCTAAACGCATCACCTCTGGGTAAAAACTTTTACCCAGTAAACCCGCTGGCGTTCCGGCGGCGTCGAAGAATGTCATGGCGATTTTAAATAACCCGGCGGCAGCGGGTCCTAACACGATCCCCACCAACACTGTGCTGCACGAGTTACGTGCCGACCAGATGGAGTGGGCAATGTTGGTTGACCAGACAAAACTCCACGCGCCTTTAATGTGTCGGGCAGACTCAAACAGATTCAATTTGAAGGCGTTATGGATATTTCTGCGGCGTAATTCGCGCGCGGCAAACCACCAGTACATGGTGCCGCCAACCAGATTCGACACGTACCAGGCAATAACAAAACCCGCAAAACCAAAGTCAAAATACCAGGCTACGACGCTCCCCGCTGCGCGCAGAAAAGGTTTCGTCGCTTGCTGTACAGCAATTAGATCGAAGCGATCTACCGCACGCAGAATGCCGGTCGGCGTGGAGGAAGCCATTGAAGGAATGAGCGTGCAATACAGCGCTGCCAGCCAAAAGCTTTGGTCATCCAGACCTAATGAATGGGAAAGAAAAGGGAGTAAGGCAATGCCGCCGACAATCGCCACCGCGCCGCTGACGATATCCAGCGAGAAGGAAAAAGAGACGACATTGCGAAATTGCTGCGGATTATTGTTGGTTAATGCTGGTGTTCCGTACTGAACCACCAGCAGCCATGTCTGAAACTTAATAAAATCGCTGATCGACTTGGCGTACGATTGCACAATCACCAGTACGCCAAACATGGCGGGCGTCATCCCTTTACCGGCACACGAGAGCGCCAACAAACCCAGCAAGGCGCTCACGACATTACTGGAGCCTAACCAGGCGCTATTGCGAATAATGGTGCGAAACGCGCCATCTGCAAACCAATGTTTGATGTTAAAACCCGCCAATTCAGCCTGACCTTATCGTTGATAGTAAAAAGTATCCCGCCAGCCTTAAGTTAAACTTCGGCGGTCAGAAACGATGGCAACCAGAGAAACCGCCTTCTGTGCCTGTTCCAGCACCTCGCTGTAAGGCGCTCTGGAATCAATCTCAAGAATTTTTGTGCCGTTATAGCCAATCGTCGACATGACGCCGATTTTGTCCTGCAGCTCGGCATAGTCATGGTCAGGCTTGCGGGAGATGGCAGTATCAATATCAATCCCCAAGCGAATGATTAATTCAGGACGGTATTGCGCCATTTGTTGGTATAAACGCCGTTCGCGCTGCGCCAGAAACATGCTGATTTTCCCGGTCGCACGTTCGACGCCGATCCCCGGTCCGTCATAATAAAAGCCCGAAATTTCAGCCTGCGGGAAGCGATCGCTGACCACCAGAACGCCACTTTGCGCCAGTCGCTGAACCTTGCGTAGATTCGCCATTCTTCGCAGCGAGAAGCAGTACATAATCACCGCCGCCCATAGCGCTGGAGATTTGGTTTTCATGCTTTGGGTTTTCGAGGATTTGGCCGCCAGTCGCCGTTCGAGCCAGACGCCAACCAACGGCAATCGTTTGATTTTGTCGCCGTCTTCGCCCGAGAGCAGCCCCAGATAGCGCCGCTCGGTTTGCCAGTGTTGTTGCAGCGATTTCACCAGGTCGGTGGTCAGTGTGGATTTACCGGTGCCATCACACCCGACCACCGCAATCAGCCCCGGAATGTAGTTGGGCTGCGGCGCGGTTGTACTATTAACAGTTTGTGTTTGTAGTGCATCCATTCGTTAAATCATCCCCTATCCATTTTGGTGATCAGGAAAGCGCGGCGTGAATTGCGCGTAGTGACGCTTGCATAATTTCATCGGCTGGTTGCCGACCATCCAGTTCAAGGATCCTGGCGCCATTGAATGTCAGTTGCGGCGTAACGGCGATTTTTTCCTGTAACGCCGCCAGTTGATGGTCAGGTTTACGCGAAAACGCGGTTTGTTCATCAATGCCAAGACGAATCAACAATACGGGCAAATAAGACGCCATCCATTGGTACAGCTTCAGCTCGCGCTGCCTTAACATTTTTATCCAGCCGTTACCGCCCGTGGTTTTTGCCAATTGCGGGCCATCAAAGCGAAAACCCGGCACTTCAACCTGCGGGTAGCGGTCGGTGATGAGCAGATAGCCTTGCTGGCTTTTACACAACATTTTGCGAAACTTGTACGCCCGCCAGCAGGAAAGCAGATAGATAACCAGCGCAGTAATATTGCCAGGCGGTGTTAAGGGCTTTTCGTGCACATGTGCCGCTTTACTTCGCAAATAACGCCCAAAAGGTGCGCCAATAACAGGGAGCTGTGAAATCCATTCGCCAATTCGCCCGGACGATTGCCCGAGATAAATGTGTTCTGTTGGCATTCTTGCTGCCAGTTCATTTACCAGGCTTGCCGTGAGGGTCGATTTACCTGAACCATCACATCCTACAATGGCAATAACACGCACTGGCGTGGAATTAATTATTGACATATTACGTTGATTCACGAAAAACCCGGCAGCAAATAATGTATTGAATATTACGTGGTCCGTGCTCAGAATATCCGTTCAACCTTATTGTGACAATGGTTAATTGTGACATTGACCTGAATTACGCTTTCATAAAAACATATTAACCAAATAAATATTTT
>OBZP01000334.1_pt1 | contig 11101 bp, 10 predicted proteins | sample 1476991 | NCBI WGS metagenome assembly OBZP01 (sample SAMEA2580255, study PRJEB22360) | human gut metagenome | biome: human gut; feature: human-associated habitat; material: faeces | place: Denmark | collected 2008/2010 | reverse complement strand
TTACTGCGGGAACCACTGGTCATTGATTTTCTGATATGTACCGTCAGCTTTAATTGCTGCCAGCGCATTATTCAGTTTTTCCAGCAGAGCTTTGTTATCCGGACGTACAGCGATACCCAGGCCGGTGCCGAAGTACTGCGGATCGGTCACTTTCTCAGTCGCAACGCCCAGTTGTGGATTGGTTTTCAGCCATTCGTTTACCACCGCTGTGTCACCAAATACCCCATCAATACGACCATTTTTCAGGTCGATAAAGGCATTCTGATAACTGTCATAGGAGACAGTTTTCACTTCCGGGTGCTGATCCTGAATATATTTCTGGTGCGTGGTGCCGTTTTCCATCCCAATACGTTTGCCTTTCAGATCGGCAAACGTTTTGTAGGTATCTTTTTTGGCAATCACGACGGCTGAGTTTTCATAGTAGGGCGTGGTAAACGATACCTGTTTGCTACGCTCCGGCGTGATATCCATACCGGAGATTACGGCGTCATATTTTCTGAATTTCAGTGACGGGATCAGGCTGTCGAACGCGTGATTAGTAAAAGTACATTCTGCCTGCATTTGTTTGCACAAGGCTTTTGCCAGGTCGATATCAAAGCCGACAATCTCATTATTAGCACCTATAGATTCAAAGGGGGGATAGGTGGCTGAAACGCCAAAATTGATTTTCTCTGCGGCAGAAGCACCGAAAGTAAAGGAAGCAAGTAAAGCGGCAAGAACTAACTTTTTCATGATGGAACTCCCGTCTGTCAATCTTATGATTTTTGGCCGTGTCTGCGGCATGGGATAACAATGCCATTAAGTGAATTTATATGCAATAAATATGATTAAATAATTTAAATGAAATAAAAAAAGACGGACAACTTAGTGAGTTGTCCGTCTTCATTATAAGAATTAATGCACTATGCAGGTCGGATAAGACGTCCACGACGCATCCGGCATCAGCACGCAGCTACATTAATTCCGCCGTTCGAATGCCAGTGCTTTGCGCTCGATCAGACGCATCATCAGCGTCAACAGACCGTTAACAATCAGATAAATAATCCCTGCCGCACCGAACACCATGACATCGTAGGTGCGTCCGTACAACAACTGGCTGTATCCCATCACTTCCATCAGCGTAATGGTGTAAGCCAGAGAGGTACTTTTGAACACCAGCACCACTTCGTTGGAATAAGAAGAGAGCGAGCGTTTAAAGGCATACGGCAGCAGGATCGCTAGCGTATCTTTTTTGCTCATTCCCAGGGCGCTACAGGACTGCCACTGACCTTCCGGGATCGCACGAATGGCACCGTAAAACAGCTGCGTGGTATACGCTGCACTGTTCAGCGACAACGCAATCAGCGCACACAGCCACGGTTCTGACAGCAAATGCCACAGTGCCGGATACTCCTGCAACGTCGGGAACTGGCCCGGCCCGTAATAAATCAGGAAGATCTGCACCAGCAGCGGCGTACCGGTAAACAGCGTGATATAACCCCGCACCAGCCACACCAGTACCGGCGTTTTCAGCGTCAGGATGATGGTAAAAATCAACGCCAGAATCAGTGCCACAATCAGCGAGGCAACGGTTAGCGTCAGGCTGGTGTGCAGCCCTTTCATCAGTTCGGGTAAATACTCAAACATTAGCCAGGCCTCCGCTCAAAACGTGTCGCGCGCAGGTCAATGCGTTTGAGAATGTACTGACTGAGCAGGGTGATCCCCAGGTAAATCGCCGCCGCCACAATGTACCAGGTAAACGGTTCCTGGGTACGAGTAGCAATGCTTTTGGTTTGTAGCATTAAATCATTCACACTAATCAAACTGACCAGCGCGGTATCTTTCAGCAGCACCAGCCACTGGTTACCGAGGCCAGGCAGCGCATGACGCCACATCTGCGGCATCACCAGACGGAAAAAGATAGCCGATTTCGACAGCCCCAGCGCCTGGCCGGATTCCCACTGACCCATCGGCACCGCTTTCAACGCGCCGCGCAGCGTTTGCGAGGCATAGGCGGCATACAGCAGCGACAGAGCGATGACACCACAAAGGAACGGGCTAACGTCGAAGTTCTCAATGTCCATCTGCACCGGGATCTGCACGAACCCAAGATTGATAGTGAAGCCATCCGAAAGCGTCAGCAGCAGCTGCGAGGAGCCAAAATAGATAAACAGCACCACCAGAATTTCTGGCAGGCCACGCAGAATGGTTACCAGCGCTGAACCTGCCCACGCGACAGGACGCCATTTTGCCGACTCCCATACCGCAAAGAACATCGCCAGCGCCAGCCCGACAATCAATGCACAAACGGCAAGGCCGACGGTCATCCCGGCGGCGCTTGCTAAAGGAAAAAATTCATTCATCAGGAATTACTTCTGGAACCATTTGTTGTAGATGGTTTCGTAAGTGCCATCTTTCTTCACTTTTTCCAGCGCAGTGTTGAGTTTCTGCTGCAGTTCAGTGTTGCCCTGACGTACCGCGATGCCGAGGCCAGTACCGAAATAATCTTTATCGGTCACTTTATCGCCCACTGCCGCCAGTTTCGGGTTGTCTTTCAGCCACTCGGTGACCACTGCAGTGTCACCGAATACGCTGTCGATACGACCGTTTTGCAGATCCAGTTTTGCGTTCTGGTAGCTGTCATACGGAACGGTGGTGATTTCCGGGTGCTTATCCATAATGAACTTCTGGTGTGTCGTCCCGTTCTGAACGCCGACTTTTTTGCCTTTCAGCTGATCAACACTGGTGTATTTGCCTTGCTGACCCACAAACAGGGCAGAGTTGTCATAGTACGGCGTGGTAAACAGCACCTGCTTTTCACGCTCCGGAGTGATATCCATGCCCGCCATCACTGCTTCTACGCGACGGAATTTCAGGCTTGGGATCAGGCTGTCAAACGCCTGGTTAGAGAAAGTACAGGTTGCATCAATCTCTTTACACAGCGCCTGTGCCAGGTCGACGTCAAAACCAACGATCTGGTTGTTTGCATCAATCGATTCAAACGGAGGATAGGAGGCTTCGGTAGCAAAACGAATGGTTTCGGCAGCTGTGGCGGAAAGACTAAAACCTGCAATTAACGCGGCAATCAGAACTTTTTTCATTGTTGTTATCCCGAATATTAGTGAGAGAGATAGTTTTTAAATGCTTCGGTTTGCGGCTCGGTAAAGCAGCTCGCGTCGCCTTGTTCTACGATATGACCGTTTTCCATATACACCACTCGGCTGGCGGTTTTACGCGCCACTTCAACTTCGTGGGTGACGATCACCTGGGTAATATTCGTTTCTGCCAACTCACGAATGATGCTGACGATTTGTGCCGTAATTTCCGGGTCCAGTGCGGCGGTCGGTTCATCGAACAGCAGTACCTGCGGTTCCATCATCAACGCACGGGCAATAGCAACACGCTGCTGCTGACCACCAGAAAGATGCAGCGGGTAACGATCGCTATAAGGTTTGAGACGCAGACGTTCCAGCAGTTTTTCTGCACGGGCCAGCGCCTGATCTTTGCTCAACCCCAGTACACGGCAGGGCGCTTCAATCAGGTTTTGCTGCACGGTCAGATGCGGCCACAGGTTGTATTGCTGAAACACCATGCCAACGTTACGACGCAAATCGCGAATCGCTTTGTCAGAGGGTGTTTTGGTGAAATCGAAATGGTTGCCTGCAATGTTGAGCGTACCGGAGCGCGGCATCTCAAGCAGATTGAGTACACGCAGCAGCGAGCTTTTACCCGCGCCGCTGGGGCCAAGTAACACCAGCGTTTCGCCCTGTGGGCAATCCAGCGTGATATCGAACAGCGCCTGATGCGCGCCGTAGAAGCAATTAATGCCGTTTAATTGAATACTCATTGACACTCGTATACTGGCAGTCTGATAGCTATTGAGGTCGAAGATAGTACCTTTGACAGAATAATTATGCAATATTTCTGCTTTAAAAGTTAAAAGCAAAGCGCATTATTCAATAAACATAGCACAAAATAACGGGGGCGGTGGTCGGCGAGCATAAATGTCGGCATTCCTCACGAAATGCCGGACAATTTACGGGGTTTATTGGTTGATCAAGGCTTTAGCGATTCTCGATGGACTGACGGAGCGTACCCGCTGTGGCGTGAACGCTACCGCCTAAGTAGCGCACATCGTCGATGACCCAACACTGGCCTTCCTGAATCATTAACACTTCATCCTGCCATCCTTGGTCACCCTGTTTGAGATCCACGCGCAATGGAATGTTACGGGCATCACGATTAGGGATAGTCGATGCACTGGCAACGTGGGCGCTGTCTGGCAAGGTGGTTCGACTGGAGAACGGATCGCTGCTTAACAATTCACGATGACTATTATCGCGGCTGGCATCGCTAAGTAGGGTTGCCAGTTTGTCACTCAAATAGGGGCGCAGGGCGGTAATGTCATTGCTGCGATGTTGAATGCGGTAGTCATAGAATTGTTGAGCCACGCTGTCAGGGCCACCCTGGACACAGGAACCGGTGCGGGGGCCGTTATCTTTATAAGCTGGCGTGACGGTGGTACAGGCACTCAGCAGCAGTGCACATGGAATAAGTAGAGATAGTGAACGGTAGCGCATAATCATTTCCTTATTAGCTTGCTGTCTGCGTCACACTACGACCAAACGTTATCAGATTATTTAATACATTGTTTTTAATACAATTCTGAAACAATCTGAACACCTGATTGGGTTTGAGTCCATTGCTGGCTACCCACTCAAGGTTGCTCGTAGCTGACTTACTTAAATTACCCAAACAATAGACAGTGTAAACCATTTGTGAGGTTGAGCGTGTTATATGGCTGAAATGATCATTTAAGGTAAATATGATAGTTCTGAAATGGCGGGATAAATCCTCCTGTAGAGGTTAAGAGCATCTGCAAGAAGCCAGTTTCACATTTATAACGCGTGATAAATGAACGCGGTTATTGTCTAATCATTACAGAATTTTTCACATGCAATAAGAGATCCTGCGATTAAGATGATTGCTAAAATTACATTGTATTTTTGAAAATGAGCGAAATTTGATAGTCCCAACTTTGACTTTTGATAATATTATATATGCTACAGTTGTGGGTAAAGAATTTAAGCTAATGAGTTTGAGCGAAGAATAAATCAAACTGTATCAGTGTTTCGTTAATTAATATGAGTATAAATGCGTTGTGCTTTTATAATAATAAAGCACGAGGAGTTCAGTGGAATATCTTTTCCCTTGGGTGATTTTTAATATGATAAACAATATATCTGATCAAGCATCATCATTTCCAGGCACACAACTGAATCAAAGTGATAATTTCCTCGATTCACTGAGGGAATTTTTCGCGATATTAAATTCCAGTCGTAAGGGTGAGTTGTCTACATGGGACACCATCTACTTGCATCTGATATTAGCAATAAATGCTGATAGTGATCTCATAAAAAATGATGAGTTGCTAGCGGAAAATATTCCATCAGCGAATTATCAATTTAATATATTTTTTAGTAATGCTTTCGAGATTGATGTTAAAAAATATCTTGGCAAATCAGAAGATAACGAAGTTGAAATAAAAGTGGGTAATGAAAGAATTACCATTGGAATACGTAATATATCGAATGGGAAACTTGAAAGACAAAAATTTCTTTTCCCACTGGACTATGAGAATAAATTACAACATCAATTAGACAAGCATTTTACGATTGAATCGCATCCATTATTATACAGGCATACTATGGGTAGTAAGATTGCGAATGTGATTTTTGAAAAATTATACAGTCGTATTGACTTTAACAAAGAGCAATATATATCCTTTATAAAGGATGCGTTTATTCATTTTTATGATTATAGCAGGCGATATGCAATTAGTGAGAATATCGCAAAAGACGCTGTAACAAACAATATCGCATTGATGAGCACTTTTTATGACAGTGATAATACGTCAGGTGAGGTTTTAAATAATGATTTTACAGAAGAAGAGTCATTTGAAACTGCGTTAGATGTAGAGCATGCAATAGTGCTTGGATTTGCTGATGATAATTTTGAAACAAAACCTGTTCATTATCAGGATTTATTAACACGATTTAGTGCCTTTCAAGATACCGTGTTTAATTTGTTTCCTGAAATGCACTCTTCGCATTACAACGATATTTGTAGCGTAAGTGTGGATATGACAAAGGGAACGCAATGCATGATCCACTTGATGGTGAATGAAGAAGTTTTCATGTCGTTGCCTGTTCCAGTTGCCACGATGGTACGTGAAGATGCAACTAATTTAGTCAATCTTAAAACACTACTCAATGATGGTTGCTTTATTAAATATAGTCATTTTAATGACGTGGCATTAATAAAGCAAAACATAAGTAATCTCTATTTATCACACACTGTTGTGAATGAAAGCATATTGAAAAAATGTTGTTTTGAAAACGGCAGTTTAGGTGATGTTAAAATAACAAATAGCAATATAGTAAACAATGTATTCAAAAACGTTTCGTTTAGAACTGTTAAAATTAACAATGTGAATACTCATTCTTTAAAATTTATTAATTGCCATTTTTTTAATGTTGATATGATAAGAGTTAATTTCAGCAAATGTCTTTTTCATGACTGTAGTATGCATGGTGTCAAGATAAAACCATGGTTGCCAGTAAAATGGACAAAAGAATTAATAAATGATTATTTGTATGGCTGTTTACTATCTCTGTACTCTATCTGTGCAAGAGATATATATAATATGATCGCCGGTAATAACGTGAAGGTTGCTGCGGATGCTTTCCTTGAAATACTTTATTCTCTTAAAAATAAATATTGTATTAAACTATTAAGCGCTCAGGATCGGGCGTTTATATACGAATTTGCAAGAATGATCTTCGCTTATATTAATGACAAAAGCATTGAGATCTTATTACTTTCTTGTTTTGCGGCGGCTGACCAAAAAGCAATCCAGAGATATATACCTCAGGCGCAAGATGGGGAAGACTTTAGGAATCATTTACAATATAAGTTGACTCTTCCCACTCATTAATGTTGCTGGTACTACATAATACGACAGGTAAGCGGTGCTCCATAATAAAACTAATATCGGGTTATGCAACGGATAATTGTACAGGCTTATGTACCTGTTTTTGACACAATGAGATGATTTCCTAAACTGATCAAAACCTTCTTCCCAACATGGCATATCAGTCCGATAATGCTTTAGAGATCGAAGGCTTAACAAACAAGGAGATCGATCATGCAATTTTCTACAACCCCAACTCTGGAAGGCCAGACCATCGTCGAATATTGCGGTGTGGTGACCGGCGAAGCGATTTTAGGTGCCAATATTTTCCGTGATTTCTTTGCCGGTATCCGCGATATCGTTGGTGGACGCTCCGGTGCCTACGAAAAAGAGCTACGTAAAGCGCGGGAGATCGCCTTTGAGGAACTAGGCTCCCAGGCGCGGGCACTGGGGGCCGATGCCGTGGTTGGTATTGATATCGACTACGAAACGGTCGGGCAAAACGGCAGTATGCTGATGGTTAGCGTCAGCGGTACGGCGGTGAAAACGCGTCGATGAGAAGAGTCTTTTGGCTGGTCGCCGCCGCTCTGTTACTGGCAGGGTGTGCAGGCGAAAAAGGCATTGTCGAGAAAGAGGGATATCAGCTTGATACCCGACGCCAGGCGCAGGCGGCGTATCCTCGCATTAAAGTGCTGGTGATCCACTACACCGCAGATGATTTTGATAGCTCGCTGGCGACACTGACCGATAAGCAGGTCAGCTCGCATTATCTGGTCCCTGCGGTACCACCGCGATACAACGGTAAACCGCGCATCTGGCAACTGGTGCCGGAAGAAGAACTGGCCTGGCATGCGGGGATTAGCGCCTGGCGCGGGGCAACGCGCCTTAACGACACCTCTATTGGCATTGAGCTGGAAAACCGTGGCTGGCAGAAATCAGCCGGAGTGAAATATTTTGCCCCGTTTGAACAGGCACAGATTCAGGCGCTTATTCCGCTGGCGAAAGATATTATTGCCCGTTATCACATCAAGCCGGAAAACGTAGTGGCACATGCGGATATTGCGCCGCAGCGCAAAGACGATCCGGGGCCGTTATTCCCCTGGCAACAACTGGCGCAGCAGGGGATTGGTGCCTGGCCGGATGCGCAGCGGGTGAACTTTTACCTTGCCGGGCGCGCGCCGCACACACCGGTAGATACCGCGTCATTGCTGGAGCTTTTGGCGCGCTACGGTTATGACGTTAAACCTGATATGACACCGCGCGAGCAGCGGCGCGTGATTATGGCGTTCCAGATGCATTTCCGCCCGACGTTATACAACGGCGAAGCGGATGCAGAAACTCAGGCGATTGCCGAAGCGTTGCTGGAGAAATACGGGCAGGATTAGCGCGGCAGTTTTCCGTGGTCGCGTAGCCAGGCGGCAGTTTTCTCGATACCTTCATCCAGGGTGAGGACTGGTTGATAACCTAACTCTTCCTGCGCACGCGTAATATCCAGCGTAAAGTCAAAATTCAACTTGGAGACGCCGTAGTGGGTCAGCGGCGGCTCTTTTGCTGACTTGCGGCCTAAACGCTCCATGCTGCGGGCGATCATATCCAGCATCGGGTAGGGGACGGAACGAATACGACAGTCAATATTCAACTCGTCGATCAGCTTCTGCACGATGCTGCGCAGTGTGCGATGCTCGCCATTGGTGATGTTGTACACACGCCCGGAAGGTAGCTTATCGCAGGCTTCCTGGCTTGCCAGCCACATGGCGTGCACGGCATTTTCATAGTAGGTCATATCCACCAGCGCACTGCCGCCGTGCGGTAACAGAATGCTGCCATAGTGGTGCATCATATGCGCCAGACGGGGAATAAAGACTTTATCGTGCGGTCCGAACAGACTTTGTGGGCGCAGAATAGTAAAGCGCGTTTGTGGATTCGCCTGCGAAAGCATATTGATCACCTCTTCGCTGGCTGCTTTGCTGCGGGCAAACTCGTTGGCGAAGCGGTGAGGGCGAAAATCTTCTTTAATATCGCGATGGTGGTGATAATCGAAGTACAGGGAGGGGGAAGAGATATGAATAAAGTTACGCACACCCCAGGCGACAGCCCATTCACCCAGGCGGCGAGTGGCGCGAACGTTAGCCAGATCGAAAGCCTGTTGTGTCCCCCAGGGCGAGGTAAAGCTGGAGCAGTGCCACAGCGTATCAATGCCCGCGAGCATCACTTTAGCTTGTGATGAGACCAGCTCGGTCAGATCCGCCGGAACAAACTCTGCGCCCATTTTTTCCAGCAATTTACCCATTGCCTCGTTGCGACCGGTCGCTCGCACGCTGATGCCTTTCTGGCATAAAAACTCTACCGCGTTTCGACCTAAGCCGCTGGTGGCGCCGGTAACCAGTACCTTCATATCAATCCACTGTTGTTGAGAAAATGACGTGCGCATTCTTCCGTGATTTCCCCCATGATGCAATGGGAAACATGAAAGAATAACGCAGGTTTTGTCGATTAATCTGTGCTTTGTTCTGCCAGTCTGGCGATTTGTTTTGCCATTCCGCGAAAAATAAACAGATGCGCGGGGATCATCAATAACCAGTAAAACAGCCCCGGCATACCGTGCGGATGCCAGAATGCGCGAACATCGATAGTACGATAGTCGCCTTTATCTTCCAGGGTAAAACACAGTCGTCCCAGCCCCGGCGCTTTCATGCCAAATAACAGCGTAAGTTGTTTTTCCGGTTCAACGACAATCACTTTCCAGCTATCCACCGCATCGCCGGTCTGCAAATATTCACGCTCCGGGCGGCCTTTCGCCAGCTTATGACCGATCGCGCGGTCCATCAACGCCCGGGTTTGCCACAAAATATTGCCAAAGAAATAACGCTCTTTACCGCCGATTTGATTCACCACCTGCCATAAAGCCGCAAGGCTGGCGGACGTTTTAACGGTAAACCCCGCCTGTTTGGCGAAATAACCGTACTCCGGTCGCCAGCGGGCAAAGGCCTGAGCGTCGTATCCCCAGTCGCTGGAGTTGACCAGCTTTTCTTCCTCTTTCAGGGTGCGACGTACCGCGTCATCGAAAGCGATCAGCCGTTGTGGGATGAGTGCACGTAGCGCGGTGTCATCCGCCAGCAGATCGTGTTTCAGCCCCTGAATCAACGCCCTGGCGGTGGTGGGCGGTACGGAAGTAATCACATTGAGAAACCACACCGAAATCCAGCGGGTCGGGAGGGGGATGGGGATCAACCAGCGGCGCTTACCGCTCACCGCCATAAAATGTTCAAACTGTTGCTGATAACTGAGCACTTCTGGTCCGGCGGCTTCGAAGATGCGATGTTCGCTGGCCGGATGATCTAACAGCGCCACCAGATAGTGCAGCAAGTTTTCCAGCGCGATGGGCGTGGTGCGTGAACGAACCCAGCGTGGCGGCGTTAACACTGGCAGGTTGTAGACCATATCGCGCATGACTTCGAACGCCGCTGAACCTGCACCAACGATTATTCCGGCACGCAATTCGGTCACCGGGACACCCGCTTCACGAAGAATATCCGCCGTAGCCTGACGGGCACGCAGATGGTCCGACTGCTCATGTGGCGGGGCCTGCAACGAACTGAGAAAGATTAATTGCTTAACTGGGACTTCACGTAGCGCATCGCGGACGTTGAGAGCCACCTGGCGCTCCTGAGCGATAAAATCGCCGCCTTCGCCCATGCTGTGCACCAGAAAATAGACCGTATCGATATCCTGCAACAGGGCCGGAAGGTTATCCGGCCAGCTGAGATCGACTTTATGGCAACTGACATTTGCCAGTTGCAGCTTTGCAAGCCTGTCGACATGACGTGCCGCCGCCAGGATCTGATGCCCCTGCTGGCTGAGTGTTCGCACCAGATGCTGACCAATGTAGCCACTGGCACCGAGAACTAAAATGCGTTGCGGCACGTCTCCCTCCTTAACGCGCCAGGAATGCGCGCCAGTGGGCGGCGACTTCCGCCAGCTGAGTGCGCGAGACGTCAAGATGGGTCACCAGGCGGACAATCGGCGAGGCGTTAATCAGCACGTTTCTCGCTTTCATGTATTCGCCTAACGCGGCAGCATTTTCTTCCCCGACGCGAACAAACAGCATATTGGTGTCCTGACGCATCACATCCGCGCCTGCTTCACGCA
>OBZP01000329.1_pt1 | contig 11245 bp, 8 predicted proteins | sample 1476991 | NCBI WGS metagenome assembly OBZP01 (sample SAMEA2580255, study PRJEB22360) | human gut metagenome | biome: human gut; feature: human-associated habitat; material: faeces | place: Denmark | collected 2008/2010 | reverse complement strand
ATGGCATCCGCGGGGGCGCGCCCCCCCCACCCAAAAAGCCGATGGACATAAGCAATCCCTTTCATATATAACTCGGCTCCCCTCTCTGAGGGGAGCCAGAGTATGCCTAATCAGCCAACGAGCGGCTTGACCAGCGGGAAGGTGATGGTCTCGCGAATCGTGGCACCGGTCAAGGCGATAAGCAGTCGATCAATACCCATACCCATACCGCCGGCCGGAGGCATGCCCACGCCGAGAGCCTCGAGGAAGTCCTCATCGATGTCGCAAGCCTCTTCGTCGCCAGCGAGCGCGTCCTTGGCCTGAGCCACGAAACGTTCACGCTGCACGATCGGGTCGTTGAGCTCGGAGTAGCCGGTAGCCAGCTCGAAGCCGCGCACGTAGAGATCCCACTTCTCCACCACGCCGGGCTTGGTGCGGTGGCCCTTGACCAGCGGGGAGGTTTCGACCGGGAAGTCACGCACGAAGGTGGGCTCGTAAAGCTTGTCCTCGTAGAAGTGCTCCCACAGGTGTTCGACGAGCTTGCCGTGGTTCTCCACGTCGTCGCGCTCCACGCCGAGCTTGTCGGCGATGGCGCCCAAATGCTCAACGGAGGTGCCGGGATGCTCAGGGCCGCCGTTCGGCACGATTTCCTCGCCCAATGCCTCGGACAGCGAATCGTACATGCTGATGGTCTTCCATTCGCCGCCGAAGTCGTATTCGGTGCCGTCCAGCAACGTCACCTTGTGGCTGCCGAACACGTCCATGGCGGTTTTCTGCACAAGCTCCTTGACCAGCTGACCGATGGAATCATAGGTGCCATAGGCCTGGTAGGCCTCGACCATGGTGAATTCGGGGGCGTGCGTGGCGTCGACGCCCTCATTGCGGAAGTCGCGGTTGATTTCGAACACGCGATCGATGCCGCCGACCAGGCAGCGCTTGAGGAACAGTTCCGGGGCGATGCGAAGGTACAGGTCAAGGTCGAAGGCGTTCATGTGCGTGGTGAACGGGCGGGCGGCCGCGCCACCGTGCAGGGTCTGCAGCATCGGGGTCTCGACCTCGAGGAAGTCGTGGTCGTCAAAGGTGCGGCGCAGGGAGGCCACGGCCTTGGAGCGGTTGCGCACCATGTTGCGGATGTTCTCGTCCGCGATCATGCCGATGTACGGCTTGCGGGTGCGGGTGTCTTCGTTCAGGTCCTTGTGCAGGGCCGGCAGCGGCTGCAGGGCCTTGGAGGCGATAGCCCACTCAGTGGCGAATACGGACAGCTCGCCGGTCTTGGAGGCGATGACGCGGCCCTTGAGGTACAGGTGATCGCCAAGGTCGACGAGCTGCTTGAACTGCTTGAGCGAGTCGGCGCCGATCTCCTTCTTGGAGATCATGCCCTGGATTTTGGTGCCGTCGCCGGCGGACAGCTGCACGAAGCACAGGCCGCCCGCGTTGCGCAGGAACAGCACGCGGCCCGCGATGCCGACCATGTCTTCGGTCTCTTCGCCAGCCTCGAGCTTGCCGTCATACTTGGCGCGGACCGCCTCGATGGTGTCGGTGACGTCCAAGTGCACCGGGTAGGGGGCGATGCCGGCCTCAAGCATCATCGCGCGCTTGGCCACGCGCATCTGCACCTGCTCGGGGTGAGCCAGCGGGCCGAACTCCTTGTTGGAGGGGTCCACGGCTTCGTCCAGCGTGGCACCGGACTTGATCTTCTCGCGGATGGTGGCGTCCTGCTCGAGCAGCATTTCCGCACGTTCGACGGTGCTCATCTGCGGGACGGCCGGGGTTTCATTCTCAGTGTTTTCGGTATTTTCGACAACTTCAGCCATGATTCATCAGTGTACGCAAGGCCGGCGATTATGAGCCCGGCAGACCGTACGGCCATCTGAACACCCGCTCACATGACGCAAAACCGGCTCTGCACAAGGCTTGAGAGACCTGTACACACGGCGAATCCACCATCACGCAACACTCGCGACATGCCGATTTGCATTGTCCACCACCACAATGTAATATCTACGTCTGTTGCCAAACGGGCTGTAGCGCAGCTTGGTAGCGCGCTTCGTTCGGGACGAAGAGGCCGCGGGTTCAAATCCCGCCAGCCCGACAACTGGACCGGATTGTTGAGAAATCAGCAATCCGGTTTTTCGTTTCCTAACCCAACAATCAGACCAAGCGATCGGACAGCGGTAAACAACCCGCCGCGCACAGCGACAAACCGCGTCGCGGCAAGGCCCGTATTTGTTGGCGGACCACCGTAATATATCGCTCGAATCAATCGATTGCCGCACTGTTTTTGTAAGTAATACTGAAGTAATTAGAGGAACCATGAAGAAGAGTCTGCTTGCACTGGCTTCGGGCGCGTTCATTCTCGGTGCCGCCGAGTTCGTGATGATGGGCATTCTGCCGCAGGCCGCGGCCGCCACCGGCGTGGACATCCCCACCGCAGGCCATTACATTTCCGCGTATGCGATCGGCGTGTGCTTCGGCACACTGATTCTGGTATTCGGCCGCAAGGTGCCGCCGAAGGACCTCATCATATTGTTTATGGTGATTGCCTTGGTGGGCAATCTGGCTTCCGCATTCTCCGTCAATGCCGCCATGCTGGTCGTCGCACGATTCGTCGCCGCACAGCCACACTCATCGCCAAGACTCTGGCGGAGGAAGGCAAGGAGGCGCAGGCCGTATCCGTGATGGTCACCGGACAGACCGTGGCCAATATGCTCGGCGTACCGGCGGGCACCTTGATGGCCGAGTTCCTTTCCTGGCGTCTTGCCTTCGGCATTTTGGCCGCTTGGGCGGCAATGACGATTGTGCTGGCGTCGGCGTGGATTCCGTACGTTGCACCGATCAAGGACGCAGGCATCGCCGGTCAGTTCAAGTTCCTCACCCGCCGTGGCCCGTGGGTGATTTTGGCCGCCGTGTTCACCGGCAATGCCGGTGTGTTCTGCTGGTGGAGCTACGTCTCCCCTTGGCTGCAGAAAACCGGCGGATGGTCGTCTTCCCTGGTGCCGATGCTGATGATGCTTGCCGGCTTTGGTATGGTCATCGGCGGTCTGCTTGGAGGTCGTCTGACCGACCATTGGAGGCATGCCGGCGCGGCCGCAATAGGTCAGTCCATCTCCTGCCTCGGCTTGTTGCTGGTGCTTATCACTCCGGGTAATCAGCCGATGACCGCTGTACTGACGTTCTGGATCGCCATCGGATTGTTCTTTACTTCCGCTCCACAGCAATTGCTGATGACCGAAGCCGGCCAGGGCGGCGGCGAGCTGATCGCCGGCGCGGCTGTACAGGTGGCGTTTAACTTCGGCAATGCCATCGGCTCGATTGTCGGCGGCGCGATGCTCACCACCTTCTCGATGAACTATCGCTATACCGGCCTGGGCGGTATGCCGCTGGCTCTGCTTGCCGTAGGGCTGCTGGCCTTCTACTCGTGGCGCTGCGAAACCGATACCGACGCCATTCACCGCTTGCGCGAAACCAAGGTGGACTGAGACCAAGCTCACAGCAAACTCCCTGACGTGTTTGTTCACAGTATTAATAGACTGAAATCAGACACGATTCAGGGAGGTCTGGCGGTATGGATGAGGAAGCACTGCTCAAACAATTCGCCGCGCAATTCGCGCATGGTCCAGACGATGCCGACGACACCGATGCGGCGGCCGCAGCACAAGGTGCCGATTCCACGGCGAACCAGGTTGCGGACGATGCCGATCAATCGCCCGCAACCTTTGATACCCAACAATTCCTGAACGGACTGGACGCGATTTTCGATCGCCACACGGCCGCCACCGAAGCCGGCCCGTACTTGGAACAGGCGATGGTGGACGCGGAAAACGCCGGCGACGAGGCCGGACTGCTCACCGTGCTCAACGAAACGATGGGCTTCTATCGCTCGCAAGGTCGGCACAAGGAGAATCAGTGGATTGTGCAGCGAGCGCTGGAACTGGCCGCTCGTATGGGCTTGACCACCGGCACATCCGAGGCGTGGGCCACCACGCTAATCAATTGCGCCACCTCGATGCGCGCGGCCAAACAATACGATCAGGCCGAGGATTTGTATCATCAGGCGCAGAGTGTCTGCCGGCATTCGCTGGCGCCCACCGACCGTAGGCTCGCAGCACTGCACAACAATCTGTCGATGCTCTACAGCGAGACGAATCGGCCCGACAAGGCGGAACTGGAGTTGCGTGAAGCGCTGCGCATTATCGAAGCCTCGAGCGTGAACCCGGACGCGGATATCGACGTGTCCAGCTCGCACACGAATCTGGCGTTGACCCTGCTGACCGAACACAAGTTGGAGGACGCGCATTGGCATGCAGCCAAGGCGCTGGAAATCTATCGCACCGGCCATCTGGAACATTCCGCGCATTATGCCTCCGCACTGGCGGGCTTCGCGCAGGTGTGCTTTGCCGAGAGACGGTATGCGGATGCGGTTACTGGATACCGGCATGCGCTGGCCGTGATCGAGGAATGTTACGGCAAGGACACCGATTACTGGCGTATCACCGCCGACAATCTGCGGCAGGCCGAGGAAGCGGCGGCGCAGGCCGGGGTGACGGTTGACAATGCAGGTGTTGCCGGCGATGCAGGCGCGCTGCCCCAGTCCGGCTCGCGGCTGCCGAACAGCCCGGCACAGGGCAAGACCGGTGCGAACGCGGCATCTTCCCCATCCACCGTTTCGGTGTCGACCGGTTCTGCGGGCGCGGCCGAGGCCGTTTCCGCATGCCCGGTGTCCGGACTGAAGCTGGCCCGCGCGTTCTGGACGCAGATGGGCAAGCCGATGATTGCGGCGAAGTATCCGCAGTATGCCGGGCGTATCGCCGCCGGTCTGGTGGGTCATGGCTCGGAATGCTACGGATTCGATGATGCGTATTCGCAGGACCACGATTTCGGCCCGCGCTTCTGCCTGTGGCTTACGGATGAGGATTACGCGGCGATCGGCGAGCAACTTGAGGTCGATTACGAGGCACTGCCGCGCAAGTTCAGCGTGGATGCGCAAGGCCGCGTGACGTTCGAGGCGCATGCCAGGTCCGATGCTTCCGGAGCATTCCCCTCCGCAGGTGCAGGCTCCACCGTCATACCCGATGCGGCAAACGCACCCACCCCCGGCACCGCTACGCACGATACCGCCACTGCCGAGTCAGGCGCGGCGTCCTCTGATGTGGCGGAAGCGATGACGACTCCGATTGATGCACCGCTCTCCCCCGTCACGCCGCGCGCACAGGGCGCGAATCGCCGTGACGGCGTGTTCCGCATCGGTGACTTCTTTGAGTCGATCACCGGGTATCACACTGCGCCGGCGCAGACCGCGCCGCATGAGTGGCTAATGCTTCAGGAATCGACCTTGGCCGCCGCCACCAATGGCGAGGTGTTCGCCGATCCCACCGGTCTGTTTTCCAAGACGCGCCAAGGGTTCAAGAACATGCCCGACGATGTGCGGCTCGCGCTGATCTCCAAGCGACTCGGCATGATCGCCCAGGCCGGTCAATATAATCTGCCGCGTTCGTTGAAGCGCGGCGACGGCGCGGCCGCATGGCTGTCCATCCACGAGTTCGTGCAGGCCACCGCCTCGTTGGTGTTCCTGGTTAACGTGCCGATGGTGGTGGGCTATATGCCGTATTACAAGTGGCAGTTCGCAGCATTGCGCAAGCTGTCTGGCTCGATGTTCGCGCTGTTGCCGAACGTGGGCGAACAGTTGGAAACCGTGATGCGATTGAGTTCGGCAGCCTGCTATGGCGGGGCCGGATTTGGCGAAGGCGGCAAGGGCGCGGCTCCAGCAATCGAGAAAATCAACGATATTGTGGAGCAGATTGCGGTGGATATCGTCAAGGAACTCAAACGCGAACACCTGACCACGTCCGGCGAGACCTTCCTCGAATGGCAGCGCCCGTATGTCGAGGACCACATCGCCTCTGATGATCCGGTGCTTAAAAGTTTGTAGATTCAAGCTCCCTCTGCCACGGCTTCGCCGTGCCACCTCCCTCATCAGAGGGAGGTATCAGTGAAAGGAACGTCGATGACCAACGAACTGACTGATGATGAACTGCGCGAGGCTATTGTGCGTCATGAATGGGATCAGTTCCAGCGCACCAACAATGAGGGTGGACGCGCGGCATGCCAAGGCAACTGGCCGGTGTTCCACCAGATGCGGTTGGCCCAGTTCCTCACATGGGAGCGGCCATTACTCACCAGCTATGCCGCTGATCTTGACGCGGCCGACCACGTGGGCCGCAACCTCGTGACCGAAAAATACGGCCGCATGATGGCCTCCACCGCACCGGAAAATTTCACGAAGAACATAGAGCCGTATATTCCGCGTCTCTCTGAAGAGCGCGCGGCCCGTCAGGAACAGGTCATCGCCCAGCAGGTCGCCTGGGCCAAGGATTTCCGCGAGCGCTACCCCAAGCTCGGCGAGGCGATGCGCGCACTCACCACCACCGAAGACACACCATCTGCCACCTCATTCGAAACCTATCTGCGCGGCGAGCTTGGTACGTATTCCGACCAGACCTTCGAACGTTACGAAGCGATGATTGGCGAGCGCGCCGCAGCCAGCCCGCAACGCAATATCACTGAGGAAACCTTGTTGCACACAGTCCAGCTCGGCGGTTTCGACACTTTGGATGAGGCTGAAGCCGCTCAGCGCTGACGACAGTGCCTCCACGCCGTCACGCCCCATCCACCTTCCCGAATTTGTGACGCTCACGGCGACTCAGTGGCACATATTCGGGAAGGAGCCGGTAACGACCGTGAATATCACAGACTGAACAACCCCCAGAAAGACAATATCGTCAATGTGACAAGTGCAGCCAGTGTCACCATCACGCAAATGACACGACGCACGCCGATAATGCTGGCGCGATACCGCCACATACGTTCCAGTTCCCACGCGAACAGCACGACCAACAGCACGGTCAGCACCTGCAATGCCCTCCACCCAAGGGAAAACAGCCGCGGTTGAGGCATAACCAATACAGCCGATACGCCTACGGCGCTCATATAGCCGTACAACAGCCCAGTAATCACCATCACCGCTGTGCCGATACCGGCAGATAAGCCGGCAATGCCGTGCAACATGCGCCGCTGGGCGGCCCCCAGCTCACTCGGCGTCGCATGCACGGCCCGCACAGTCGCCACACTACGTCGCCCGGCCAGCAACGTCTGTAGCCAAGAAAACACAGTCAAGCCAATACCTAATATCGCCGCCATCACGATCAGCACGGGCCCTGCCACCATCAGACCGGCCAGCACGCCAAGCGAGCCGACGATACCGGATCTGGTACGTTGCGACGCGGCGAAGCGCTGGTGAGGTGTTGCACCGGCGACTTGGGGCGTTGCCCATCCATCGGCTTTGGTTCCGGCAGTCACACCGTTCACCCAATTTTCCAGCGCTTGCGTATAGCCTTCGGCCAATGGCAGGTTCGGGGTGAATAAGCCCTCACCAGCCCGCATCTGATGGTTGCCGGCGAAATAGCGTACGGTGACGTTCTCGTTGCCGGACTTGTTGGCCGTGGCGATGATCCGCTGCGCCCCCTGTTCGATGGGCATGGCCGTATCGTAGGTGCCGTAGTTCACCAGCACCGGCATGGTGAGGGATTTCAGATACCGGTCGGCATCAAAGTCGGCATAGGCTAGATCGAATGGCGCGTAGTCCAGCGACATCAATTTGGCCATGTCTTTGACCACGGGCTTGGGCGCGCCGGCCTCATGCGTATAGGCGCTGACAGCCATGGCCATTTGCTCACGTCCATTGAACACCGGTGCGGATGTAAGTACGGCAAAGGCAATGTCTTGCCGTTTCGAGGTTAGAATCGTGGCGATCCAGGTGCCTTCGGATTCGGCGTAGATGCCGGTTTTGGCGGGGTCCACGCCGATTCTGCCACGCAACACGTCGAGCGAACGCCCGTATTCGCGAGCAAAACGCGGGTAGTCGCGATGCAGCACGGTGTAGTTGTCGTTGCGCTTGGCCGGCACCAAGGTCACGATGCCGGCAGAGGCCATGGCGTTGGCGATATCGCCGAAATCCTCGGCACCACTGGTACCGGACCCGTGAATGAACAGACAAGCCGGGCGTGGCCCGGGAGCGCCGACCGGTTCACGTAGTACGGCGGGTAGCGTGACGCCGTCGCCGGTCTTGATGGATAGTCGGGTTTCACGCGTACGATATCGCCCCTCGTGGGGAATGTTCGCATGGGCAGGGGTGATGGTGGTGTCGGCAGAAGCGATAACGATGTGCTTGGTGTAGGGCCGTGTGTTCCATTGCGGCATCATCGCCCAGCCAAGTGTGGCGAATACCAGCGTCATCGCCATCGCGGTGACGATGACGCTCGCTACCCGCCGCACCGAAATCCGCTTCATAGTTACTATGCCTCCCCCCCATCAGCATAGAACGGTCGGCTCTTATCGGTCGGCTCCCGTCATAATGTGCTTCTACTGGGACCGTAATGCAATGGTTTGTAACGCTATTTTCTCTTCTTGACGGCACCGACTATGGCCCATACAACGGCCACTATTACCAGAATCAGTCCCACTACGGCGCAAATAATAGCCGTCAGCAATTGCGGATTCGGCGAGAACAACGAAATCATCCGATCCGGAGATATGTACCCGAAAACCAGCGCGATCACGCCGATAATCACGCCTAATAGTCCGAATACCACAGTAGGCGCGCTGGTGCTCTGTTTCTGGATGTTCTTGGCACTCTTGACATCCTTAGCATTCTGGACGTTCTTGGCGCTCCCCCCAGGCTGGCATGGTTTGCCGGCGGTCTGAGACTGCCCATAGGGAGGTCGTGCTGAAGATGCTGCGTACATCGGCACATCATCGGCAGATGGAATCGGCCCACCATCTCCCTCCACGGCATCGGCAACTGTTTCCAGGGCAATCCGATCTGTGGTTGGTTCGATGGGCGATGGAGAGGCAGCTGTTGCCTGCGTATCCACATCCGAGACCGACGCATCCGCATGATTGTCGGGGACGGGCAGCACAGCCGTTTCGTCATCATCCGCTGCGGATGGCAGCACCGTGGTATCGGTTCGGTCATCGACGGTCACCATGGTTGTGGTCGCGGTGGTCGCGTCGGTTTCGGAAGGTATGGCCGTGGTCGGTGTCGCATCCTCGATGGAGGCGAATTCCTTGGTTTCATCAGTCATGATTCCATCTCCTGGTTGCAACGGCTTGATCATTCCGATTGTTCGGTTGTGTTCTTGCTTGTACTGTTGCCGTCGTATATATCGGCAAGCGGCTGGAACGTGGAGCCTTCCCAATCGGAGGCGTACACCACGTTGACACGTGCTTCCACCACATAGGGAATATTGATTTTTAATTCTGGGCCGTTGTCCGGCATGGCGGATTCCTTATCCAACCATTCGTGATCAGGCCCATTGGTGGCACTTTCAGCTTCGAAGAAAACAAAGCTTGGACCCATGTAGTTGTTGTATACCATCTCGTATTTGCCGCCAACGTCACTCGAAGTGGAGTAGTAGGAGTCGGCGGTGCCGAAGGCGTAAGTGCAGGAATCCGGCAGAACGATATGCACTTGCGCCTGTGTTGCGGCTATGGTGATGGTACCGACCGGGCAATTACTGATGGAAGTTTTGCCATCCAGCATCTTCACCGTGTGCGGTCCATGTGTCTTGTCCCAATCGGACCAATCAATGATTGCCTGATCGGTGTTGTAGTTTTCACCGCTGAACGCCACACCTTGCTGCAATGTTTCAAACGTGGCATCGCTGGCATCGGCAACGAAGATGCCATCCTTTTGCACATCGTTCATGCCGTCGCTGTTTCTCGCACTGACAGATTGGCTCAGTGAAACAACAGTATTGATGCCGCTGGCACCAAGATCACGGTAGTACACGCCATACGTGCCTGAAACGATGGTCATGCAGAGCGCGCATCCACCGGCAACCAGTCCGAGAGGAATCAGACCACCGGTACGCCGTCCTCTGAATCCGAGAATGATGACCACCAGCCCCATCACTATGCATACTGCGGCAATCCAGATGGTGCCCAGACGCATAATGCCGATAATGCCCATGTCGTTTACCCAAATCAGTCCCATCAGACCGGCAAAGGAGAGGAAGGTAAGGCCCAGTATGCTCAAGACCACGATTGGGCCCGCCGGCTTGCGGCGCTTGGACTCGGTGGGGGCATAGGCCGTCGCATTCATACGGTCGGGGGCAAACGGCCCGTTGGGTACTGTGCCGGGCATCGCGCCGGGCACAGTACCCGGCATCACGCTGGGCATCGACTGATAGACAGGCTGTGAAACAGGCTGTGAAACACTAGGCGCGGTTTGTGAAACAGGTTGTGAAACAGGTTGTGGAAAAGGTTGCGGAGCTGAATACAAAGGAGATTGAGGTACTGGTTGCGCGGCTGGATATGAGACAGGCTGTGGAGCTGGATATGACACAGGCTGTGAAACCGGTCGCGGCGCAGATGCCCCGAATCCGTACCCTTCCTGCTGGCGAATGCCGCTTTTGGCCAACAGCCATAGCGCTAAGGCGGCGAGCGCAATACAACCCCACCCCGCACCTGGAATCACGATTGCCACGGCGAGGAACAGGAAGCATCCCAGACAATTCCAGTCCCATTGGCCGGCAATGAGGTCCTCGGCCAAGATGTGCCCATCGCGTACATCCGGCATCAGAAACCAGCCGAGTGCGTACAGAGCTGCGCCAAAACCGAAGAACAATGTACATACAATCACCAACGCACGTACTAATGTGGGGCTCCAGCCAAGCCGTAAAGCGATGCCGCTGCATACGCCGCCGATCCACCGGTCGTCGCCGCGAACCAGTCCACTGGATCGCACCCAAGTGAAGAAGCGTCGCGATGTCTTGTTTTTTTGCGGATCAGGCTGCGGCTGTGGCTGATATGGATTCGCGTTTGGATTGCTCATGATTCCATTACACCGCCCGACCACTGCCACAACGCTCGGGGAACACCCTGATTGTTCCCTGAACACCGGGTAAAACCCCGGCCGCAACGCCCTGAGCGCGGCACAATAGGAGTATGACGTCATCTCCCGAACCATTGCTGCCCGCGCGCATGCCGCTGATGCGCCCCCGGCAGGGCCGTTGGCTCACCGGTGTGTGCAAGGGCATCGCCCTGCACTTGGGCATCGGCGTGGCATGGATTCGGATTGCGTTCATCGCTCTGACCTTCCTCTACGGCGCAGGCATCATCGCTTATGTATTCCTGTGGGTGTTCATGCCCGCCGGAGACCCGGTGGCGGCTGCGGCCCCCCCAAGGGCCCCTGCTCACAGTGCGATGC
>OBZP01000327.1_pt1 | contig 11309 bp, 7 predicted proteins | sample 1476991 | NCBI WGS metagenome assembly OBZP01 (sample SAMEA2580255, study PRJEB22360) | human gut metagenome | biome: human gut; feature: human-associated habitat; material: faeces | place: Denmark | collected 2008/2010 | reverse complement strand
CCCCCGGCGGCAGCCAGGCGTCGGCGCGGCCGCGGCAGGCGGCGGCATCGTCCGGGGAGACGATCGGCGCGACCACGAGCTCGGTGCCGAAGCGGAACTCATCCGGCACCTCGTAGGCGTCCGGCGTATCCGGGTTCTGCCAGTACATCGGCTCGACCAGCGGACGGCCGGCTTCGGCGGCACGGTAGTTCATGGTGTACAAGTACGGCATCATCGCGTGGCGCAGACGCAGCGCGTCCACCATCGCGGCGCTCACGTCACGGTTGAAGTTCCACGGCTCCTTGCCGGAGAACGGCGAGTTGGACGAATGCAGTCGGTTGATCGGGCTGAACGCGCCGAGCTGGTACCAGCGGGCCTCCAGCTCTTCGTTGCGGTAGCCGAACATGCCGATGTCGTGGCTCCACCAGCCATACCCGATGTTGGAAGCGGTGGCGGTGAACTGCGGCTGGAAGGCGAGCGATTCCCAGGTCACGATCGTGTCTCCGGAGAAGCCGACCGGGTAGCGGTGGGAGCCGGGGCCGGCGTACCGGGAGAAGGTGAGCGGCCAGTTGCCACCGCGCCCTGAGTCGAGGTAGTGCATGTGGTTGAGCATCCACAGCGGGTCGAGACCCTTCTGGCGGGGCAAGCCGCCCTGCTGCCAGTCCAGCCACCAGAAGTCGACACCTTCGGCCTCCATGCGGTGGTGCATGTCGAAATAGGCGTCCACGAAGTCCGGGTTGGTGAGGTCGAATTCCACGTTCTCCTCGGTGGCCGGGTCGATGCCGACGCGCTTGGCGACTTCGGGGTAGGCGTCCTCGAACGCGCGCACGCCGTCGCGCGGGTGGACGTTCAGTGTGGTGCGCAGGCCGCGCCGGTGCAGGTCGGCGAGGAAGGCCGGCGGGTCGGGGAACAGTTCGCGATTCCACGAGTAGCCGGTCCAGCCGGAACCGTACTTCGGGTCCACGTCGTCCACGCGATGCCAGTCCATGTCGATCACGGAGGTGGTGAACGGGATGCCCTCGCGCTTGAAGCGGTCCATCAGGGCCAGATAGCCGTCCTGCGTGTACCGGTAGTAGCGGCTCCACCAGTTGCCCATGGCGAAGCGCGGCAGGAGCGGCGTGGGGCCGGTCAGGCGATAGAAGTCGCGTACGGCCTCGATGTAGCGGTGGCCATAGCCGAAGAAGTACAAGTCCGTTTCGGCGGTGGCGCGCGGGGATACCCAGGTGCCGAACGGGTTCGCCTTGCCGTTCACCGTGTCGGTTTCGATGATGATGTTGGCGGCGGAATCGTCGATGACGGCCCAGCCATCGCGCGAGATCACGCCGTTGTCAAGCTCGATGGCGCCGTCCGCCTCGTCCAGCGTGCGGGCGGTGCCTTTGAGGTTGCCGCGCTGGGCGTCGCCGTAATGCCAGGTGTTGAACTGGGTGTCGGCCACGCCTTTGACGACCACGCTCAGGCCTTCCTTGCTGAACGGCTGCTGGTCGTAGACGATGGTCAGGGCCGCGGTGTCGATGATGACGCGGCCGTCACGCTCGGTGACGCGGCGTTCGACTGGGCTACCGAAATCGCGGTTCAGGACGGTCTGGGTCGGGCGGTTCTCGAATACGCCGGAATCGGACCATTCGAATCGCACGAGCGAATCGGTGATGAGTCCGATGCGCCAGTGCTCGCCGGACACCACATTGTCGGCGCGCATGGCCGGCGTGGCGTCGAGGCGGAAGTCCTGCGGATCGGGCGAGGTCGGAGACGACTGCTTGAGTTGTGGTGACTGTGCCATGGTTACCCCTTCTGTACGGTTATTCACGATGATACGAGTGATGCGGCCGCGGCTCCCCGGGACTGGTGGGAGACTGCGGCGCGGTTCGGATTCGGCCGAAACCGGCCGGGTTTACTTGCCAGAGCCGGTGGCGATGCCGGCGATGAACTGCTTCTGGAACACCAGGTAGACGATGACCACCGGGATGATGGTCACGGAGGTGGCGGCGAACAGTCCGCCGTAATCGGTGCCGTACTGGCCGGAGAACATCTTGAGGCCCACCGACAACAGCTGCTTGTCGTCATCGGTGATCATGAGGAACGGCCAGAGGTAGTCCTCCCAGTTCCACAGGAAGGTGAAGATGGCGAGCGCGGCGATGGAATTGCGGCTCATCGGCAGCACCACCTGGTGGAAGATGCGCCAGTCGCTGGCGCCGTCGAGGCGGACGGCGTGCGGGCGGAGCAGGGCATCCTCGGAGTTGTGGACGTTGAACAGCACGGGGGCGTTCTTGTTGCCCTTGAGCGAGAGCGGGGTCTTGACCCAGTAGTCGCTCCAAGCCACCTGCGAGATCTTGAAGGTGACGTTCGGGTGGATCTTCTCGTACTCGTGGAGCATGGAGATCACCGGGTCAGTGCTTTCGTCGCCCCAGGACCAGTAGCCCAGTTCGATGGGCTGGCCGTCGTTGACCAAGCGGTTGGGGTCGTAGGTGATGGTGTCGCCCATGACGGCCAGGCCCTTGTCGGCCTGGGTGTCGACGACGCCTGACGAACCGCTCGAACTGCAACCGGTTGCAAGTGCCATAATGCTCACGGTTGCAGTCAGCGCGGCGAGAGATTTCTTGATCTTCATCATCTCCCTTACTTCCGCGCAAGCTCTAAGTGAACACGGTTCAGTATACGGGTGTCGAACTAGTTCGGCAACCCGGCTTTCTCAGCCATGCAAACCGTTACATTTGCAACCTGTTACATTCCAAAGCTATTGAGACCATATTGGTCTATATTTTCGGCGTGTCGCAATATCGCAACCCATTGCACTATGACTGTCGTAAAACGTACTGCAATGATTTACAATGAAGAGAAGTTTGTCACACCGTCAACTTTGAAAAACCGGGAGGGGCCATGAAAGCCAGCATCGAGGACGTCGCCAGGCAAGCAGGCGTCTCCACCGCCACGGTCTCCCGCGCGTTCTCCCGCCCTGACATGGTCTCCGCCAAAACGCGCGCCAAGGTGATGGAGGCCGCCCAACAACTCGACTTCTCGGTATCCCGCATGGCCGGCATCCTCAAATCGGGCCGCTCCCACCGCGTGGCGCTGCTGGTGGGCAGCAGCAAGCTCGACTGGTTCACCTCGCGCATCATCGAAGGCCTCAACGAAGTGCTGCGATCGGCCGGCTACGATCTGGTCATCCAACCGATCGGCGACGCGGGCGCGCGCGAGGAGTTCTTCGACGAACTGCCGGTGCGCGGCAACGCGGACGCGGTCATCGTCTCGTCGTTCGCCATCACCCCGGCCGAAATCAGGCGACTCAACACCACGCGGATCCCGCTCATCGGCATCAACACGGCCTCGCAGGGGTTCACCGCCTCCGTGGGCATCGACGACAAGGCCGGCATCCGGCTGATCGTGCGCCATCTGACCACGCTCGGCCACCGCAACCTGTTGTATTTGTACGAGACGTTCGATGCCACGATGGGCTTCAGCTCGCACAACCGCGTCACCGGATTCCTGGAGGCGTGCAGCGAACTGGACGGCGTGACCGGCCAGACGATGGACATGCAGGCCGGCGACGATCCGGTCGACGCCGCCCTCACCGCGCTGCTCGCGCGCGACGACGCCCCGACTGCCCTGTGCTTCCATCAGGATTCGCTGGCGATTCCGCTGTTCTTCCGCCTGCGCCAATGCGGCATGGCGATTCCGACCGACCTGTCCGTCACCGGATTCGACAACAGCACGTTCTCGGGCGAGGTGGGGCTGACCACCGTGCGCCAGAAACCGTACGACATGGCCGTCGCCGCCGCGCGCAAGGCCCTGGACCTTATCGAGGGGCGCACCCTGGACCAGCCGCACGAGATCTTCCCCGTGCAACTGCTGGTACGCGACTCCACCGCCGCGCCGCGGGTGCGCGGCTGAGCGGGGCCGAATCAGTCGTTATTCGGGCCGCTGTTGTCGGACTGGGCTTTGCCGTTCCTGCGAGCTATCGCCATGAACGTGACGCCGACGATGACGGGCAGGAGGATGGCGGCGAGCGTTGCGGCGCGGCGGATGGCATCGGACGTTGCCTTTCCGGACTTGGCGTCGCCTGACTTGGCGGACGCTGCGGAATCGGCGGACTTGGCGGCGGTGTCATCGCCCTTATGCGGTGTTTCGCCGGTGAACCAGGCGGGATCGGACGGATCGTATTTCCGGGTGCCGGCCCAGTTTGCGGGCGTCGCGCCGGCGTATAGGGCGACGGCCGAGCCCTTGGCCACGGTGGCGGTGAAGGTGCCGGCCACGGCGTTGCGGAAGCCGATCATGCCGCGGATGGCGGTCCAGCGTTGCGCGCAGTGCCAGGTGCCGGCGGTTTCGATGCCGTCGGTCGGACAGGTCATGTCCGGCACGGAGGTGCGGGTGGCGCCGGGAGCGCCGTCGTCGACGCCGGCGTAGTAGTAGCCGGAGAAGATGTGCGGCTGGCCGTAATCGTAGGCGAGCATGAAGGCGTTGGCGAGCAGGTAGCTGGTGCCGTCACGGGTGGTGAGCGAGGAGCCGTTGCGCTCGGTGTCCCAGTTGGTCACCCATACGGCCGCCTTATCGGAATCCACCCAGGTCGGTCCGCCGATGGCGTCCAGGCCATCCGAACGAATCGATGCAGGCCGGCTTCGACATGGACCTCTACCTCGACTGGCGCCGGGACGGCCACCCGAACGGCTACAACCTGTTGCTGCGCAATACCGACACGCCTATGGAGCACGAAGGCGATTCCAGTTATTTCAACGCCGATTCAGGTGCCTCAATCGCCTCATTCCTCACGGAATACCTTCCGGACGAGCTCTCTTCCGACGCCGACGTGCTGCTCAGTCTTGGTGAACCGGCCGTGAGCGGCGGGCAGCTGACGCTCTCCCCGCAATCGTTCGTCGTGTTTGGTTAAACCCGTTCGACCTCACCTCCGCCGGCGAGGCTGTCGGCAAAGTCGACTGGGGATAGTCAACGGGCCATCACGACAAACACCAACACCTCTAGCCTCGTCCAACTCACCGAATGTATTGCAATCGTTGTCAATATGAGTTACGGTAGAGGCAGAACAGCTCGAACATTGGTCTGTCAGGTTGCCGGAACCTCAACGCAGAGCGGCCCTCGAACAGCAATGCAAACGACTAGCAGTACCCGATTTGCAAGCAAGGAGTCATCATGACCGACGCATACGGCAACGACGCAGCAACCAGCACCGGCACCATCGCAGACACCACCAACGACGCCGCTTCCGGTGCCCCGCAGCGCGCGGAAAGCACGGAACGACTCGCCCGCCCGCTCATCAAGCTCGCCAAAGCCTGCGGACTTGCCACCTCATTCATCGACCAGCTCGGCACCTACACCGAAATCAGCGACGCGGCCTTGGTCGCCGTACTCAAGGCCCTCGACGTGGACGCATCCAGCGACGAGGCCATCGTACGCTCCATGACCCAACTTGAGGTGGAAAACAGCAAACGTTTGCTCCCCTCCACCATCGTCGCCACCACCGGCAAACCGACCGGCATCACCCTGAACTGCTCGTCGGACGCGGACATCACCGCCTCCATCGAACTGGAGGACGGCACCGCGTTTGGCCACTTTGCCCTGCTGCCGAACCTCAATTCCGGCAAGCCGGACTTGACCATCGCACCCGACCTGCCGATGGGTTACCACACGCTGACCGTCACGGTTGACGGGCGCGAGGGCAAGGCGGCCATCATCGCCGCCCCCGCGCGCATTCCCGTGCCGGAGGCGGTCGCCGAGCACCAGCGGTGGGGCTGGATGACGCAGATGTATTCCGTGCGGTCCCGCGAATCGTGGGGCATCGGCGATTACGGCGATCTGAAGCGTCTTTTGGCAGATGCCGCCGAGAAGTCCAAGGCCGACTTCATGCTCATCAATCCGATTCACGCCGGCGCGCCGATTCCGCCGCTTGAGCCATCGCCGTATCTACCGGAATCGCGCCGATTCCTCAACGTGACGTACATCCGGCCGCAGGATATCCCCGAATATGCCACACTGCCGGCCGACGTGCGCGCGCAGGTGGATGCGCTGCATGATTCGGTGGCCGCGCGCAACGACGAATCGACCCCGATGGACATCAACGCGGCGTGGGAGGCCAAGCGCCCGGCGCTGCGCCTGATCTTCGAAGCGGGCCGCAACAACAAGCGCGAGCTCGAATTCGAGCATTTCAAGACCACCGCCGGCCCGGACCTCGATTCCTTCGCCACCTGGTGCCTGTGCTTCGAGGTATGGGGCGCGCCGTGGGGCGAGAACCGTTGGTTCTTCGAGAAGACCATCGACGACCCGGCCGTGCGCCAGCTCGTCGAGGAGCACCACGACCTGTTCGAGTTCAACCGCTGGCTGCAGTGGATCGCTGCCGAGCAGGTGAACGCCGCGCAGCAGGAGGCGCTGGACCACGGCATGACACTGGGTCTGATGCAAGACATGGCCGTGGGCGTGCACGGGCTCGGCGCGGATGCCTGGGCCAATCCGGAACGCTTCGCCTCCGGCGGCGTCACGGTCGGCTGCCCGCCGGACTTCTATAACCAGCAGGGCCAGGATTGGGGCCAGCCACCGTTCAACCCGCGCTACCTGGAGGCCACCGGCTACCAGGTGTACCGCGAGATGGTGCATTCGATGTACGAGCACGCGGGCGCGGTGCGCATCGACCATGTGCTGGGCTTGTTCCGCCTGTGGTGGATTCCGCAGGGGCTCGGTGCCCGCAACGGCGCATACGTGACGTACAACCACGAGGCGATGTTGGGAGTACTGGCCATCGAGGCCACGCGCGCCGGAGGCATGGTGGTTGGCGAGGATCTGGGCACCGTACCGGATTACGTGCGCCGCATTCTGGCCGATCACGGCGTGCTCGGCACTGACGTGGAATGGTTCAACCGCGTGGACGATTCGCCGAACGCCGGCGACCCGTACCGCGCACCCAAGGACTATCGCAAACAGGCATTGGCCTCGGTGACCACGCACGATCTGCCACCCACCGCCGGCTACCTGAACTTCGCACACGTCAAGCTGCGCGAGGAGCTGCATCTCCTGAGCGAGCCGGTGGAGGCATTCGCCGCCTCGGCGATGGCCGAGCGCACGGCCATGATGAACCGTCTGGTGGAGAACGGCTATATCTCGCAGACCGTGGCGGATGATGTGGAAGGCCATGTGCAGGAAATCGTGGAAGCGATGCACGCCATGCTCACCGATACGCCGTCGCTGCTGCTGCAGGCAGCGCTGGTGGACGGCGTGGGCGAATGCCGCTCCCAGAATCAGCCGGGCACTTCCAGAGAGTATTCGAACTGGCGCGTGCCGCTGGCGGACAGCTCAGGCCACGTGGTACATACCGACGAGGTCTTCGACCTGCCACGCGTGCAGTCCCTAGCCGCCGTGATGCGCCGAGAGAAGCGGTGATCGATTCCGCAATGGGAAATTGGTCTAAATCAGCCCCTCGTAATCGAGATAGCCGAAGACGACGACTTGTTATGGGCATGTTATCGTTGTCATGACAATGATTGTTCGCGACGGCAAAGGAGCGACGGCATATGACCAAGGCAAGCATTCAAGCGGTGGCCCGCGAGGCCGGCGTTTCCGTATCCACGGTGTCCCGAACCTTCGCCAAGCCGGATCTAGTGCTTCCAGAGACTCGAGACCGAGTGATGACCGCGGCCGAAAAGCTCGACTACTCCGTCTCTCGCTCGGCCGCCGCACTGAAGTCCGGCCAGTCGTTCCGCATTGCGCTGCTGGCCAGCGAGACCATCACCACCTGGTTCAATGCAAACATCTTCGCCGGCCTTGACTCGGCGCTGCGCCCCTCCGGCTACGACACTGTGCCCTACCCCATGCGCAACGCCGCCGAGCGCCATGACTTCTTTGCGGATTTGCCCGTGCGACGCAATGCGGATGCGGTGATTGTCAGCTCCTTCGACATTGAGCCGGCTGAAGTGGAGCGACTGAAGCATATGCACGTGCCGATTGTCGGCATCAACATTCCCTCCACCGATGGGTTCGACGCAGGCGTGAGCATTGACGATTACGCCGCCACACGTTCGGCCATCGAGCACCTGATTGCACTCGGCCACCGGCATATCGCATTCGTCGGCAGCGCACCGACCGAAACCAATATGCGCTACAGTGCCGAGGCTCGCCTGCAGGGCGTCATCGACGCTACTGCCGCCCATCCGGGGATCGAACTAACGCCTCTGAGCATTCAACGCGGTCTTGGCGAAAGCAACGCGGCATTGAACGCCGTACTGAACGCCTCCCCCAGCATCACCGCCTTCTGTTTTGAGGATGATGAAATGGCCGCACCCGTGCTGTATCGCCTGCGTCAATACGGGCGGCGGGTACCTCAGGACATCTCCATCATCGGCTTCGACGATTCCACCCTGTCCGCCGCCGTGGGACTGACCACACTGCATCAGGACCCGTTCGCAATGGGCGTGGCCGCCGGGCACATGGTATTGGATGCCATTGCGGGCAAGTCAATCGAACCGGCATTCGTACGGCCGGACACTCCGCTAATACTGCGCGAAACCACCGCGCCGCCTGCCGCAACAGCAGCGTCCGCGCAGGCGTGACTACGTTACCACCGCAAAACGCCGATAAATCGACTTTTGCATGCGTAATTCACATGATATCGTTGTCATCATCAATACAACGATTGGGCCTTCACACAGCAGTTCGAGCACAACCGGAACAACCCAACCACAACGCACCCGGAACAGGAAGGAATCGGCATGACCGCCAACAACCTCAATGACGACTGGTGGAAGCAGGCCGTCGTCTACCAGATCTACCCGCGCAGCTTCAAGGACGTCAACGGCGACGGACTCGGCGACATCGCCGGCGTCACCGAGAAGATGGATTACCTGAAGAACCTCGGCGTCGACGCAATCTGGCTCTCCCCGTTCTACCCCTCGGATCTGGCGGACGGCGGCTACGACGTGATCGACTACCGCAACGTCGACCCGCGCCTAGGCACCATGGACGACTTCGACGCGATGGCCGAGGCCGCGCACGAGGCCGGCATCAAAGTGATCGTGGACATCGTGCCCAACCACACCGCCGACAAGCACGTGTTCTTCCAAGAGGCCCTCGCCGCCGAGCCCGGCTCCCCGGCGCGCGACCGCTACATCTTCCGCGACGGCCGCGGCGAGCACGGCGAACTGCCGCCCAACGACTGGCAATCCTTCTTCGGCGGCCCGGCCTGGGCGCGCGTGGCCGACGGCCAGTGGTATCTGCACCTGTTCGATAAGGCGCAGCCGGACGTCAACTGGAAGAATCCGGACATCCACGAGGAGTTCAAGAAGACCCTACGTTTCTGGTCCGACCACGGCACCGACGGCTTCCGCATCGACGTGGCGCACGGCCTGGCCAAGGATCTCGAATCCAAGCCGTTGGAAGAGCTCGGCCGCGAATACAGCGTGGTCGGCGTGCTGAATCATGACTTCAGCCACCCGCTGTTCGACCGTCGTGAGGTGCACGACATCTACCGCGAGTGGCGCAAGGTGTTCAACGAATACAACCCGCCGCGCTTTGCCGTGGCCGAGGCGTGGGTGGTGCCTGAGCACCAGCACCTGTACGCTTCGATGGACGAGCTGGGCCAGTCCTTCAACTTCGACTTCGCGCAGGCCAACTGGTATGCCGACGAGTTCCGCAAGGCCATCGCCGCGGGTCTTAAGGCGGCGGCCGAAACCGGCGGCTCCACCACCACGTGGGTCATGAACAATCACGACGTGCCGCGCAGCCCCTCCCGCTACGGTCTGCCGCAGGTCAAGGGCGCGCCCTACCACCAGCTGCCGCACGACTGGCTGCTGCGCAACGGCACCACATATCCCGAAGACCGCGAGCTCGGCACCCGCCGTGCCCGTGCCGCCGCGCTGATGGAGCTCGGCCTGCCCGGTGCCGCATACATCTATCAGGGCGAGGAACTGGGCCTGTTTGAGGTGGCCGATATTCCGTGGGATCACTTGGAGGATCCGACCGCCTTCCACACCGCTCAGGCCACGATGGATAAGGGCCGTGACGGTTGCCGCGTGCCTCTGCCTTGGACCGCTTCCGACGAGCCCGCTCTGGCCGATTTCAGCCGTCCGGCTCCGGCCGACGATAGCACCGGCGAGAACCATGTGCCGCTGTGCGCCGCCGGCCAGTTCGGCACGGGCGCTTCCTTCGGCTTCTCCCCTGCGGTTCGCGCCGATGGCGTGAAGCCGGCCGCCGACCCGCACCTGCCGCAGCCGCTGTGGTTCAAGGATTACGCGGTGGACGTGGAGCAGGCCGACCCGGATTCGATGTACACGTTGTATCATGCGGCGTTGGCGATTCGTCAGGAGTCGCTGACCGCCACGCGCGACACCACCGCCGAGCAGGTGGATATGGGAGCGGACGTGGTGGCGTACCGCCGTGCGGCGGTTGAGGGACGCACGTTCACCTCGGTTACTAACTTTGGCACTGCCCCGGTCTCACTGCCCGAAGGCTCTGTGGTGCTCACTTCCGGCCCGCTGACTCCCGACGGTCAACTTCCCACCGACACCTCTGCGTGGGTAATCAAGTAACTCTGTGGTTCACTGCGTGGTGGAAGTTTGGCTACGTGGTGGGACCATACTAGAAGGCCGCCGTTCCGAATGAATCGGAGCGGCGGCCTTTTGGTACGTGCTGGGTACTCCCCTCAGGCGCTTATGCGCCAGCGGGAGCTACAGGGGCTCACTGAACCTGAGCGCGGGCGATCTTGCCGGTGAAGGAGTTGGCCTCGTCGGCATCCTTGACGCCATCCTTGTTCCAGGAGAACATGGCGCGCAGCTTCGGGCCGACGGTCTCGATGCGCTCGTTGGAGTACTTCTCCTGCAGCTCCTTGAAGTGCGGGGCGCCGGCATCCTGATCGTCGATGAACTCCTTGGCGAAGGAGCCGTCCTGGATGCGCTGCAGGTGGTATTCCATGCGCTTGCGGCAGTCCTCGTTGATGACGGTGTTGACGTAGTCGCCGTACTGAGCGGTGTCAGAGCAGGACCAACGAGCCTTGTTCAGACCGCCCTCGTTCATCAGGTCGACGAGCATCTTGAGCTCGTGGCAGACCTCGAAGTAGGCGATTTCCGGCTGGTAGCCGGCGTCGGTCAGGACTTCGAAGCCCATCTCGACGAGCTTGTTCACGCCACCCATGAGCACGTTCTGCTCGCCGAAGAGATCGGTCTCGGTCTCTTCCTTGAAGGTGGTCTTGATGGCACCGGCGCGCAGGGCACCGAGGGCCTTGGCGTAGGCCAGGGTCAGAGCCCAACCGTCGCCACGCGGATCCTGCTCGACGGCCACGACGACCGGCACGCCACGGCCAGCGGCGTACTCACGACGAACGATGTGGCCCGGGCCCTTCGGGG
>OBZP01000302.1_pt1 | contig 11721 bp, 6 predicted proteins | sample 1476991 | NCBI WGS metagenome assembly OBZP01 (sample SAMEA2580255, study PRJEB22360) | human gut metagenome | biome: human gut; feature: human-associated habitat; material: faeces | place: Denmark | collected 2008/2010 | reverse complement strand
GTTCGCAATGCAGCTTCTCGATCAGGATCCTCTCCTCGGACGACAGGTGCGAATACTGTTGACCCATGAGTGCAACACCTTCTTAAGTTAGAAACTTCGAACACTTCCAACCTTAGACAAGGTGTTGCACTTCTATTTAGAACCCGGGGCGTAAACACGATTGCCTTCAAAGAAGATGGTCGTGACTGTGCTGGAATCAATGTTCGGTGCTATGAAGCGAAGCGTTGGTTGTGTGTCTAAGCTGGCCGCATTGTTGAATGAGGCTCAACTTCGGGGTGTCGTTTTATCGGCTGTGATGTTATTGTGGCGCGACACGCCAGCTTTATAGGCGATGAGTGGTGGCATCAGATGAGTTCGCTTGTACGTCTCCATTCTTTGTTGAAATATGTTATGCAAAGTGTGTAATTGGCATATGAAACTGTCATATTTGATGTGTTGCGTTGCGTTTATGTGAACTTATTTTCATTGTGCATATCGTTATCAATTTGTTATCAAGGACGATCGCGAGTGAAATGCGCTCATTTATATAATGGCTGCTGCATGGCTGCCCTTGAGGGACGTTCCTCTGGCATGGCTTTGCAATGAGCCGCGATGTGGTCGTAACCAACGTGGGATTCGATTGTGCGGCGAAGAAAAAATGATGGGGGGGGGAGTCGCCCTCCATCATTCAGGAAAGGGAACTGAATGGTTTATAACATTCACATATTGCAAACAAGGAAAACCGGTCGTGTGGTTGCTGCTGCGGCTGCATCCGTGCTGTGTTGCATGGGGGCTGTATTTCCAGCGACTATCGGAGTGACTGCGGCGTCGGCCGATGAACCCGTCGAATTGGTCGTCAACGGCGGATTCGAAGACGATCTTAATGGTTGGAAGTCTGGAACGGTGTGGAATAGCTCCGCATCGTCCATTGCCGTCACTGCGGATGATGTGCATGGTGGCAGTGGCGCCTTGAGCGTTACTGATCGTACATCCTCTGATGCTGGTGCAATCCAGTCTCTTGATGGCAAGGTGGAAAAAGGACAGACATATACCGGAAGTATGTGGGTCAAGGCCACGGAAGACGGTGAATTCAATATCACTGTTTGTTCGGGTAATGGTTCCGGATGTGACCAGATTGCGACCGGAACGGCGAAAGCGGGTGAGTGGACACAAATTTCAGGTACTGGAACGTTAGGTGGTAGTGGTGATTTCACCAGTCCCTCGCTGGTGATTGAAAACAAGTATGGCACGAGCAATGCCGACTTCATTGTCGACGACATTTCCGTAACCGGTTCGGATTCTGGTTCCTCATTCGTGCCGCCGACTACGGGTACGGCAACGGCAGCCAAGGCTTTCGGCGACTATTCAAACCCGATTATCGATTATTGGTATGGCGCCGATCCGTGGGCTATGGAATACAACGGACGCGTATATATCTACACTACGGGTGATGGCACTTCTGTGAATGCTGATGGCTCGTTGAATTATGACTATGAATATGACAGTACTGGGCAGATCAAGGACAATTCGTTCGCTCAAGTAAAGACCATCAATGTTCTGTCCAGTGATGACATGGTCAATTGGCGTAATGAGGGTTACATTCGTGTGGCTGGAGAACAGGGGGTGGCCACCTGGGCCAGCAATTCCTGGGCTCCTGCCGTCGCTCATAAGACCATCAACGGTAAAGAGAAGTTCTTCCTGTATTTCGCCAATGGCGGCAGCGGTATCGGTGTGCTGACCTCGGATTCTCCTGTTGGTCCGTGGAAGGACGAAACCGGTGAGCTGTTGATTAAGGGCGGTACTCCTGAATCCGCTGGTGTGGTCTGGCTGTTTGATCCCGCGGTGTTCGTGGATGATGACGGGCAGGGCTACCTGTATTACGGAGGTGGTGTTCCGACAGGCGAGGAAGAACATCCGAACACGGCTCGCGTTATTAAACTGTCCGATGACATGCTGCATACCGAAGGTGAGGCTCAGGCCATAGACGCACCTGCCATGTTTGAGGACTCCGGGATTGCCAAGATAGGTGGTACTTATTACTACTCGTATTGCACTAATTTCAGCCATGACAACGTAATTGATGGTAACACGGTCGGTTACGGCAATATCGCGTATATGACTTCAGACAACCCGATGGGGCCGTTCACTTATCAGGGTGAGATTCTGAAGAATCCGAGCACGTATTTCGGTGTTGGCGGCAACAATCATCACGCGATGGTTCAACTTGGCGACCAGTGGTATATGACCTACCATGCGCAAACGGTGGCAAAGGAATTGATGAACGGCGGTAATCTTGACGCGGCGCATGGCTACCGAAATACTCATCTCGATCCGATTACGGTTAACGAGGATGGTTCCATTGCCGATATTGCAATGACATATGAGGGTCTCTCTTCGGTGAAGAATCTGGACGCGTATCAAGATGGAGGCATTCCAGCTTCCACCATTGCATGGGATTCCGGCATTCAGAACGCATATGACCTGACTTCTGGTGTGCGCGTGGTCGATATGACTACAGACAATTCCGAAGGTCAGAAGCTCAGCAATATTAATAATGGTGAGTGGACGTCTTTGGCGAATGTCGATTTCGGGAATAACGGCGCCTCTTCGCTGACTGTGACTGCAGCTGGCAAAGCCGGAGGCATCCTTGAGATTCGTCTTGATGATCCGGATTCCGAACCTGTGGCTTCTATTTCGATTCCTGCCGGTGATGGATCCGAGTACGCCGATTACACGACCACCCTTGAGGGTGTGACAGGGGTGCATCATGTGGTGTTCTCCTTCAAATCCGATGGTGGTGCGAATGCTCAGGATGAGCTGTACGACATCACTACGTACACTTTCACGGAGTCGCAGGATGAAACTCCTTCGACTCCGGTGGACAAGTCTGATTTGCAGAGCGCAGTGAATGAGAATTCCGGCCTGAACGCTTCCGATTACACGGAAGAGAGCTGGAAGGTGTTTGCTGACGCATTGCAGAAGGCTCAGGCGGTATTGCAGGATGAATCCGCTACTGAACAGCAGGTTCAAGATGCGCTTGCTGCATTGAATAGTGCACGTGCCGGTCTGAAGCTGGCTGATGATTCCACTGATGGCAATGCCGACGGCTCCAATGACACGGATGGCGTGGATTTGGCACAAACCGGTTCCTCTGTCTTGCCTGGTGCTGTGATTGTCGCTTGCTTGGCTCTCACTGGTGTGATCGTAGCGCGAGTGCGTCGCGAGATGCGCTAGTTACCTCTTGGTAATGCGGTCATCCCGTAGCGGCAGCCTCGGGATGACCGCACATGAAACCTAGAACTGGTACTTGTTCAAGCGTAAGTTTTGGCAGTGGTAATGTCCATCACTTATCCATATGCGGGAATGTCTTATCGTCATTCATTGCTGATTTGTGCGGGCATGCTATTGGAATACGCACTCGATGTTGAGTGCTTATCATGAAAGGTTAAAAGACTTATGAATTATTTACGACAAAAAATTTCGGCTAGTGCTATCGCGGTGTTGTCGACTTGTGGGTTGATTTTGGCGCCAATGCCGGTCTTTGCGGATGATTCAACGCCATCTTCAACGCCATCGGATGGCAGTTACACCACGACTGATAGCGGTGATGGCACGTATTCCATTCCCATGTTGAACACGGATGTTCCGGATATCAGTGTTATTCGTGTGTCGAAGGACGATCCGAATAACAAAGACGGTCGTGATGTGTATTACATGGTGAGTACCACTATGGAGCTCAGTCCCGGATCTCCAATTATGAAATCCTATGATCTGGTCAATTGGTGGATAGTCACGTACGTGTATGATCGCATTTCTATGAGCGATGCTTCATCCTTGCGCAATGGAGCTAGCTCGTATGGCGAAGGCGAGTGGGCTCCGTCGCTGCGCTATCACAATGGCCGCTTCTACGTGTTATTCAATACGAACAACCTTAATGGCGCTTATATCTACTACACCGATGATATTGAGAATGGTCCTTGGACGAAGATTGCCCTTAATCGGGGATTCCATGATCCGTCATTGTATTTTGATGAGCAAGGGAGTCCTTGGATTATCTCCGGCGTCAACCAATATAGGCTGTCCGATGATTTAACCACGGTGGTGGAGAGCCATGAGAATATCATCTCTGCCGAACAGTTCACTGATGATCTTGGTGAGACTCCTACCGGATTTGAAGGATCTCAGACTTTCAAAATCGGTGATTATTTCTATACTCCAACGATTTACTGGGGCAAAGACGGTCGTACGGTGATGCTGCTGCGCACCACTGATTTGCTTGATGGCTCCAAATACGAAGCCAAAAAGTATTATCTAGGTGCTTTCGCACAAGGTAGCCTTGTTGAAGTCGACAACGGTGATGGCACGACGTCTTGGCATGGATTCTTCTTCCGAGACACATATCCGACCGGACGTATTCCCGGTTTGATTCCTGCAACGTGGGGTGATGACGGATGGCCTGTGTTTGGGGACAATAATCAGGTAAGCGCGTCGGACACCTACGACAAACTGATTGATTTGCCTGCTGATTTGGAGAATCTGGTTCGCCAGCGTTCCCTGGTCAATTCGGACGATTTTGATAATGACGCGCCTCATCAGTCTTATCAGGATCAGGATTGGTGGACTCTGGAGGAGCCTCCTCAGGTTGACGATTCTCTGATTGGAATCGAGCTGGTGGACAATGGCGATTTCGAAAACGGGACTGAATCGTGGACCCCTCAGTGGAATGGTACGCTTACCGCGATTACGGATGGTTCTCTTTCTGGAACCACGAGTCTTGCTGTGACGAATCGTGGCGAATACAATGGCGCTGGCCCGGGTCAATCTATGGATGGAAAATTGCAGCAGGGCGTGACATATCGTGCCAGTGCAACGATTCGATACGACCATGAGATGGACGGCGTCGATTCATCGGCTGTGACTTCCCACCTGTTTTATGTGGCGATTCAATATGCAGACGGCACAATTAATCGTGTGGCCACAGGAACAGTGAAACGTGGGGAGACGACTACTATCACAGGTGAGTTCTCCATCCCATCCGACGCTAATGTGGAAGGTTCCAAACTCATTGTCGAAACCGCGTGGGGTGCGGAAGGCACGTGCATGGATTACGTCATCGACGATATTTCCCTGATCGGTCTTGCTGATGAGAAGGAATATCCGGTCGCCGAAGAATACCAACCCAATGGTTCGAATCTTGATTTGGTATGGGAATGGGGACATAATCCAGATAACCGATATTGGTCTCTCACTGATCGTGAAGGCTGGTTGCGTTTGACCAATGGGCACAAGGTTTCCGCCACGGCCAAATATATGAAAGGCACTTATGGCGACCTGACATATTTTGAAACCGCCCGTAACGTTTTGTCGCAGCGTACCTTTGGCGGATCCATGTCTGTGGAAACCCACATGGATGTCAGTCATATGAAGGATGGAGACACCGCAGGCCTCGCTACATATACCCGTAGTTTTGCCTATGCCGCTGTGCGTCAAGAAAATGGACAGCGAACGTTGGGCGTGGTCAAGCGTGTCTACGACAATGGCGTGAAGGACGCGGACGGTAATATCGTTGACGATACGATTGATCGTGACGCTGAAGAGGCCTTTGTATCGGGCGGCACAGTGACATTGCCAGATGATGCGACCAATGTGTGGATCAAGTCGGACAACACACTGGATAATGCGAGTGGTAAGTTGACGATTCAGTATTGGTACAGTCTGGACGGTAAGCAATGGTCCAAGCTTGGCGACGAGCAGGGGCCGCTGACTTACGATTGGAGCTTGTCGCACTTTAAGGGGTATCGAATCGGCTTGTTCAATTACGCCAAGGAGAATACGGGTGGTTATGTCGATTTTGATTACTATGACTTGAGCGACGTGTTGACTTCTGACGGCAAAGCTGTGGATACGTCTAAGCTGCGTTCGGCCATTGATCAGGCTGACTCTCTGCAGTCTGCGGAATATCCTATGGATGAGTGGGATAAGATGCTCACGCTACTTGATAAGGCAAAGCAGGCGTTGGCATCCGATCCTTCCACGCAAAATGAGGTGGATGCCCCGCAGCGTGCACTGAGTTTGCAGCTCGCGCAATTGGCGGTTGACCGTCAGTCTGGTGATGGCGGAAATCCTGGTGGTGGTGATCAGACCGGTGACGGTAACCAGTCGGGTAACGGCGATCAGACCGGTGATGGCGGCCAGCAACAGTCTTCTACTGCTGATGATAATTCATCTGAACTGTCATCAACTGGTTCGTCCGTAACACCGATGGTGCTGTCTGCAATTGCCCTGATGCTGGCTGGCATCAGTGTCATTCGGATACGCCGCTCTTCGCGCTGAAATATCGCCGCAGCCTGTTGGTTGCAGCGATTGAATGTGCGGAATCAGTGATGTGTCGCAATGGTGGGTTGTGCGAATGCTCGGCAACGTGGATTCGTACAACCCATCCTGTTATGTTGAGACCGCGGCGTGAGACATGGTGGAGCATGACATCGGCGTAGAATGTGCGATTTTGGAAACAAAGGAGCTGGTGTGTGGGCGGCTGGCAGTTTTCATTTCGAATCGACGGCGTTCTCCTGATATCAAGTATGGCTGTGTATCTATGTTGCCGTTATGTGGTGATGTTAGCGGAGTGAGTAATTCGGATATGGTTCGCCCTTATGAACATATGTATGGCTTATGTCGTCCGCCGAAGCATGGTTGCGATTAGCGAAAATCAGGTATTGCGGCGTTATGTCCGGCGCCATGTCATTATCGTATGGCGCACTCACGATACAATACCGTCCTAGCATGGGCGTCGCGGCATGAGACGACGCATTGTGCAGACAGGTGTGGCGTCGAACAACGAACGCGAGGTAAACGTAGATGGCGGTGAATTCCAGCGTGGAGAAACAGCCGGTCGACCAGCAGGCGAGCGGTGAGGTGCAGGCTGAAATCGATACGCGGTCCGATGGTGTTTCGCCCATGCCCAACGATGTTTCCAAACATAACGATGTTTCCAAGCATCCGGTGGCGTCCATTCCCGAATCGACGCTGTCGCTGGCCGATATTGAGCGTAAGCGCTCGCATCCTGCATTGTGGCTGGCTTATGCGCTGCTGGTGATTGCGGCCATTGTGGTGCCGTATTGGTGGGGGCGTGCGATTGCGGTGAACGATACGCAGTGGCTGCTTGATAATTTGAGCGCGCTTGAGCCGCGCGGCGCCGCGTTTGTTGCCTGGACGGTGACGCTGATTGCCGTTTCCGGCCTTGGTCTGCTGGTTGTTGACGCCCATCGGCGCTTGTGGGGCGCGGTTTTTGTGATTGGCTTGGCGGCGGAGCAACTCATTGCCGGCCTGCGCATTCTGAAAATTGATTTTTGGTATGCGACATATGTGGTGTACGGAGAGTCGTCGGCATTGGCGAATGCGGCGAATCTTGGCATTATTTCAGTTGGTATTGGCGTTGCCGTTTTCGCGGTGCTGTGGGTGGGATTGTTGGTGACGATTAAAAAAGAGTCGCCGTTGAATGTGCTGACGCGCAGTTGGGCGTCGTTTATCTTTTTTTGTGATTGAGACGATTGCTTTGCTTGTTGTGATGTTTGGCGGCCTGCTGACGTTGGTCTGATTCGTGGTGTCTGGTGCTCCTGTATAATTGACCCTTGGCGTATTTCGCCCGCGGATAGAGAGCGCGCCGGCATCGGGCCGGTAGCACCGCGCAGCAATATAAGGAGGATGCCGTGGCACTTACGGCTGAAGAAAAGCAGGAAATCATCGCTAAGTACGCGACCCATGAAGGTGACACCGGCTCTCCGGAGGTCCAGGTTGCTCTGCTGAGCAAGCGTATCGCCGACCTGACCGAGCACCTCAAGGAGCACAAGCATGACCACCACTCCCGTCGTGGTATGCAGCTGATGATCGGTGACCGTCGTCGCCTGCTTGACTACCTCAAGCGCGTTGACATCAACCGTTACCGTTCCCTCATCGAGCGTCTGGGTCTGCGTCGATAATTGAAGACTTCCGCCCGAGTACCTAGGATGGTGCTCGGGCGTTTTACATATCGCCAGCCAACGGCAACAACGGCAAGAGGGTTAGAGGATAGGCCAGTAGGGCGCCGAAACCGGAAACGGTACGCACGCAGGTAGCCAGTAGGTAAGGCCGACGAGAGAACCCGAATGAAGGGGTTGACACGAGGAACGACGGCCAAGGGGCCAGTCGAAACAAGGTATGTGACGTCCGCTGAAGAGGACAGTTGCGGTTCAAGCGAGTCGCCAAACCGCAACACAGTATGTAGGAATAAATAGAAAATTAAAGAAGGAGGAACCCTATGGAGGGTCCCGAAATCAAGGCCGTTGAGGCCGTAATCGACAATGGATCGTTTGGTAAGCGCACGCTGCGCTTCGAGACCGGCCGCCTCGCCCAGCAGGCCGATGGCGCTGTGGCCGCCTACCTCGACGACGATTCCATGATTCTGTCCACCACCACCGCCGGTTCCAGCCCGAAGGAGAACTACGACTTCTTCCCGCTGACCGTCGATGTTGAAGAGAAGATGTACGCTGCCGGCAAGATCCCGGGCTCGTTCTTCCGTCGTGAAGGCCGCCCGAGCTCCGAGGCCATCCTCGCCTGCCGTATCATCGACCGCCCGCTGCGTCCGCTGTTCCCGCACACCCTGCGCAACGAAGTGCAGGTCGTCGAGACCGTGCTCGCCGTGAACCCTGATGACGCTTACGATGTCATCGCCCTGAACGCCGCTTCCGCTTCCACCATGATTTCCGGTCTGCCGTTCGAAGGCCCGGTCTCCGGTGTGCGTCTGGCGCTGATTGATGGCCAGTGGGTTGCCTTCCCGCGTTGGAGCGAGCGTGAGCGCGCCGTGTTCGAGATTGTGGTCGCTGGCCGCGTGATCGAGAACGGTGATGTTGCCATCGCCATGATCGAGGCCGGTGCCGGCAAGAACGCCTGGCACCTCATCTACGACGAGGGTCAGACCAAGCCCGATGAGGAAGTCGTTGCCGGTGGTCTTGAGGCCGCCAAGCCGTTCATCAAGGTGATTTGCGAGGCTCAGGACGAGCTCAAGAAGATCGCCGCCAAGGAGACCAAGGAATTCCAGCTCTTCCCGGAGTACACCGACGAGCTGTACGCCCGCATCGACGAGATCGCTCACAAGGATCTGGACGAGGCCCTCTCCATCGCCGAGAAGCTGCCGCGCCAGGACCGCATCCACGAGATCAAGGAGCACGTGCGCGAGGTGCTCGCGGACGAGTTCACCGATATGGACGATGCCGAGAAGGACAAGGAACTCGGTAACGCCTTCAAGGAACTGCAGCGCCAGATTGTGCGTCGCCGCATCCTGACCGAGGACTACCGCATCGACGGCCGTGGCCTGCGCGACATCCGCACCCTGTCCGCCGAGGTGGACATTGTGCCTCGCGTGCACGGTTCCGCCCTGTTCCAGCGTGGCGAGACCCAGATTCTGGGCGTCACCACCCTGAACATGCTCAAGATGGAGCAGCAGATCGACGCGCTGTCCGGTCCGCAGTCCAAGCGTTACATGCACAACTACGAGATGCCGCCGTACTCCACTGGTGAGACCGGCCGCGTCGGTTCCCCGAAGCGCCGCGAAATCGGCCACGGCGCCCTCGCCGAGAAGGCTCTCGTGCCGGTGCTGCCGAGCCGCGAAGAGTTCCCCTACGCCATCCGCCAGGTCTCCGAGGCCATCGGTTCCAACGGTTCCACTTCGATGGGTTCCGTGTGCGCCTCCACGCTGAGCCTTTTGGCTGCCGGCGTGCCGCTGAAGGCTCCGGTTGCCGGCATCGCCATGGGCCTCGTGTCCGGCGACGTTGATGGCAAGCACATCTTCAAGACCCTCACCGATATTCTGGGTGCCGAGGATGCCTTCGGCGACATGGACTTCAAGGTGGCCGGTACTTCCGAGTTCATCACCGCCCTGCAGCTCGACACCAAGCTCGACGGCATCCCCGCTGACATTCTGGCCGCCGCTTTGCAGCAGGCCAAGGAAGCTCGCGCCACGATTCTCGAGGTCATCAACGAGTGCATCGACGGCCCGGCCGAGATGAGCGAGTTCGCTCCGCGCATCATCACCACCTCCGTCCCGGTTGAGAAGATCGGCGAAGTCATCGGCCCGAAGGGCAAGATGATCAACCAGATTCAGGAAGACACCGGCGCTGAAATTGCCATCGAGGATGACGGTACCGTCTTCATCTCCTCCGAGGGTGGCGAGGCTGCTGAGAAGGCCAAGGCCATCATCGACCAGATTGCCAACCCGCACGTGCCCGAGGCCGGCGAAACCTACAACGGCAAGGTCGTCAAGACCACGTCGTTCGGCGCTTTCGTGAACCTCACCCCCGGCACCGACGGCCTGCTGCACATCTCCCAGATCCGCAACCTGGCCAACGGCGAGCGTATTGACGCTGTCGAAGACGTGCTCAAGGAAGGCGACACCGTTGAGGTGATCGTTCAGGGTGTCGATGATCGCGGCAAGATCTCCCTGGCCATTCCTGGTTTCGAGGATCAGGAGAACAACGCCCGCCCGAGCCGTGGCGATCGCGATGACCGCCGTGGCGGCCGTGGCCGTCGCTCCGAGCGCGATGACCGTGACTTCGACGATCGTGACGACCGTCCGCGTCGCCGTCGCTCCGATGACTTCGAGGATGATTACGACGACCGTCCGCGTCGCCGTCGCTCCGATGACCGCGACTTCGATCGCGATGATCGCGATGATGATCGTCCGCGTCGCCGTCGTTCTGCCGACCGTGACTTCGACGATCGCGATGACCGTGATGCTCGCGACTCCCGTGACGATGATCGTCCGCGTCGCCGTCGCTCTTCCGATCGCGATGACCGTGGCGATCGTGATGACCGCCGTGGCGGTTCCCGTGGCCGTGGCCGTGGCTCGGACCGCAACCCGCGCTACGCCACCGACGACAACTACGACGACTACCGCGCCGACCGCGAAGAGCGTACTGAGCGCCCGCGTCGCCGCGTCCGTCGCGACTTTGATCCGTTCGAGGACTAAATCCCTCTCACGGATCGGTCGCGGCATAGCCGCTCCCCTCACCTACGGGAAGCCCGTAGGGCTTCCCGCTTAACGGTTCGGCATTCGAGGACTGATCGTTCTCTAGCTTCTCTCGGGTGAGAAGGGCTTGATCGCAAACCAAAAGGCTTCTATACCGTTTCATTCGGTATAGAAGCCTTTTTGGTTTTTCGGCTTCTTCGCGCTGCATATTTCGATGTTGAATAAGGCACTCGTGCTGCCGCCATGTACGTTTAGTTGTCGGTTGACAACTATTCCCATGCATCAAGAATGGCGGATGATCATCGAAGGTACTCATGGGCGTTGATCACTGTGGCAACAACAAAGGCCGGGCCCTTGTGAGAGCCCGGCCTTTATGCCGTATGGCGGCGGATTAATCCTTAAAGGCTAATCCGTTGTCAATCAGCGTTACAGAATCGCCATGCACACGAAGTCCAGAATGAACAGCGCGGCCACAGTCCAGATGATCGGGTGAACCTCCTTGGCCTTGCCCTTGCAGGTCTTCACGATGCAGTACATGATGAAGCCTCCGGCGATGCCGTAGGAGATGGAGTAGGAGAAGGCCATGAACACGGCGGCGAAGAACGCCGGAATGGCTTCGGCGATGTCGTCCCACTTGACTTCCTTCAGGGAAGCGGCCATCATGCAGCCGACGATCACCAGCACGCCGGCGGTTGCGGCGGGGGGGCCGGGCGGGGGCGCCCGGGGCCGGTCGGCACCGG
>OBZP01000301.1_pt1 | contig 11721 bp, 8 predicted proteins | sample 1476991 | NCBI WGS metagenome assembly OBZP01 (sample SAMEA2580255, study PRJEB22360) | human gut metagenome | biome: human gut; feature: human-associated habitat; material: faeces | place: Denmark | collected 2008/2010 | reverse complement strand
CCCCTGGTTGGCGTAGTTATTAACAACGTTGCCAAAACCCCAGACAGTGATAAAAGACATCAGCGCAATGTTGTACCATCGCAGCTGTTTTTCCTGAACATTCCCAGCCATAGACAAATCCTTCGCCAAAATTAAAGGGGCATCTGTAAAACGAGGGATTATGCGCGGCAAATAAGAAGTGCGGAAATAGCGAAATGCAAAATTATAACCTGCTGCACATTTTATTTTGAAACGAATAAAATTTGGAATAAAGCAAGTCAGATAGAAGAAACAAAAAAGCAGAGTGTGAAACAGTAAGTTCACACTCTGCTTGAATTCATTTACACGTGAGCAACGGGTTTCGGCGTATGACCGGCGTTGCGAAGCAGCATCAGCAAATAGATAAACGATACGCTGGCGATCATGATAAACAATAAATTATCGGAGAAATTCTGCATTAGCATAGCGGTAAATGACGGGCCAAGCAGACTTCCCACGGTATAGCTCAACAGTAAGGCCTGGTTCATCGCCACCAGTTGATGATGTTCAACTTTCTCGCAAGCCCAGGCCATCGCCACCGGATATAGCGTAAAGCCAGCGGCACCGAGGATGAATAACGCTGGGGCCATCGCCGCCTGGCTAAGCATCGCGATACTGCCGAGAATGACGACAAAGACCTGAACACGCAACACCAGCAGTCGACCAAACTTATCCGCCAGACGTCCAATCGGCCATTGTCCAAGGATACCCGCACTGACCAGTACCGCCATCCAGAAACCAATGCTGGCATTGTTCACCCCTTTGTGATTGAGGAACAGCGGCATCAGGCCATATAGAGATCCCAGAACGATTCCTGAGATAATGCAGCCATTCACGCCAAGCCGCGCCTGACGGAGTTTTAGCATTGACGTAATTGACGTCGAATCATGGTTTTCAGCCTGCTGATTCAGCACACGCGTAAACAACAGCGGTAAGATCCCTGCCAACGTCAAACCTGTAACCCACGGCAATACGGACATCAGCTCGGTTGAAACTTTGCTGACCAGTAACTGGCCTAAAAACGTTCCCACGTAATAAACCATCATATACGCAGCAAGCAAACGCCCACGGTTACGTGACGTCCCACTGCACATCAGCGCGCTCTCAACAACCACCCAAATCATGGCACAGCCGACGCCGGCGACAAAACGCCAAGTCAACCAGCTCCAGAATCCAATCATCAGGCCAAGGCCGGCACAGCCAGCGGCAAAAATGAAGGAGGCCAGATAATAGCTGCGGTTAAAGCCAATGCGCTTAATGACATACCCTGTCAGCAATGTACCGACCAGGTTGCCGGTAAAATAGGATGAGCTGACAACGCCTACCTGCCATGTGGACATATGTTCCTGGGCGAGCCAAAGCGGCACGAGTGTATTTAACACTGCGATCGCCAGAGTCAACAAAAGCAGGCCAGACAGCAAAAGCATGACAGGCCGGGTATACGTGGACATGAATTAAAACCGTGAGGAAGTTCAAATTTCATGCGCATCATGCCACCGCCAAAAACATTGTCAATGGGTGAAAATACGCGCATATCGCAGCTGAGGTATTATCGATTTATATTACTCATTCATAACGCTAATGCTGGAGAGACGATTAATCTCATCTGATTGTTTTTATTGATCTAACACAAATTTCATACGCTTCGTTCAGTCGAAAAATTTCATGGTCACAGCAAACTCATATTTCCCGTCTATGCTTTCAGAGCAATGCATCGCGTCTGACCGATTTCAGACGTACCACTGACTCTCGAAAGGAGAAGAGGATGACCAAACCGTATGTTCGTCTTGATAAAAATGATGCTGCCGTTTTGCTTGTTGATCACCAGGCTGGTTTACTTTCCCTTGTACGGGATATCGAACCCGATAAGTTTAAAAATAACGTGCTGGCGCTGGGCGACCTGGCTAAGTATTTCAACTTACCTACTATTCTTACCACCAGTTTTGAAACCGGTCCTAACGGCCCATTAGTTCCAGAACTGAAAGCACAGTTCCCCGATTCACCTTACATTGCTCGCCCGGGCAATATTAACGCCTGGGATAACGAAGATTTTGTAAAAGCTGTCAAAGCGACAGGTAAAAAACAGTTAATTATTGCCGGTGTGGTAACCGAAGTTTGCGTGGCATTCCCGGCGCTTTCAGCCATTGAAGAGGGGTTTGATGTATTTGTCGTGACTGATGCATCAGGGACCTTTAATGAAATTACCCGGCATTCGGCGTGGGATCGCATGTCGCAAGCTGGTGCGCAATTGATGACATGGTTCGGCGTGGCTTGCGAGCTGCACCGTGACTGGCGTAATGATATTGAAGGACTGGCGACGTTGTTCTCTAACCACATTCCTGATTATCGTAATTTGATGACCAGTTATGACACATTAACGAAGCAGAAATAAAAGAGAACCGGGGTCGAAACCCCGGTTGTTACTGATTAGCTTGCGACGGCCATCCCCACGGTCATATGCAAACCATAGAATACGCCGCGGCCGATTAATTCTCCTGCCAGAAGCAGAATGAATGAGACGGATAGTAGCGGAACCGCAGGCTGATAACCTTTTAGCTGTGGTGCAATCCACAAACACAGGGCAACAGCCAAAAGCACGATCCGCCAGGACATCAGCGCACCATAGTCCGGCACCAGCGCTGCGGCCTGCTGCACAGAACTATGAATAGTCGCCAGCTCTGCGCCCTGCATCACTGACATCACACCACTCACTACCAGTGCCAGTACAGAAATGGCTGGCAGCAGACGCATCGCCCAGCCATCGACGCCAGCCAGACTCAGCAACAGGTAACCCAGTAACGGGCCGCCCATAAACATCGTCAGGAAGAAGCCCATCGGCGTCCAGATGCTGTACCAGGTCGGAACGGTATGAATGCTGTTATACACACGCACCATCATCCAGACAAAGATGACGCCAAGAACCATCGTCACTATCAGCCACAGCGTACGCAATGCCGGTGACAGCTTTTTCAGCATTGCCAGCAACCAGCCGATGCCACCAACAGCAAAAAAGATCGAACCGCTGGCGATTTCGTTACTGAGTGCTGAAGCCCCTACCCGGTTGAGCGAGTTAAAGGCGCGCATCGGTGAACCAAGATGAAGCATAGAGGCGATAAAGCCAATGCCCATCAGCACCCATAAACCAAACATGCAGGCAATAACACGCTGCTGGGCTTCTGCTCGCAGGTCGCCTTTGAGCAGCGCCAAAGCCAGAACGATAAAACCACCTGCTACACATTGCCCGAAGACCGTGAAGATCATCAGCGGCCATTCATGCCATCCACTTCCCATCTCACACCTCCTTCGGGTTTGCCAGATAGCCAGTGGTATCCCCGGTCGGGCGGCTGTTGGCATTGGGTTTGATCACAATATTCGGTTTGGTAAAGTGAGCTCGCGGCAACGGCGCAACGGCCGCCAGATCGCCATGTTTTTTACGCAGCTCGTCGATAGGGCCGAAATCCAGCGCCCGCAGCGGGCAAGATTCAACACAGATCGGCTTTTTCCCCTCCGCAACACGGTCATAACAACCATCGCATTTGGTCATATGGCCTTTCGTTTCGTTATATTGCGGTGCGCCATACGGGCAAGCCATATGGCAGTAGCGGCAGCCAATGCACACATCTTCATCGACTACAACAAAACCATCTTCACGTTTATGCATCGCACCACTCGGGCAGACTTTAGTACAAGCCGGATCTTCGCAGTGGTTACATGAAATCGACAGATAGTAGGCAAACACGTTCTGATGCCAGACACCGTTATCTTCCTGCCAGTCACCGCCAGCATATTCATAAATGCGGCGGAAGCTGACTTCCGGCGTCAGATCTTTATAGTCTTTACAGGCCAGCTCGCAGGTTTTGCAACCGGTGCAACGGCTGGAATCAATAAAAAATCCATACTGGGTTGTCATCGGTTACTCCTTACACCTTTTCAACCTGAACAAGGTTTGTATGTGACGGATTCCCCTTAGCGAGAGGAGACGGACGTTGAGTGGTCAGTACGTTGATACAACCGCCCTTATCGACACGTTTTGCATCCGGGTCATACCAGGCACCTTCACCCAGTGCGACCACACCCGGCATCATTCGTGGCGTCACTTTCGCCTCAATATGAACCTCACCACGATCGTTAAAGATCCTGACTTTATCGCCGTTGTTGATACCGCGTTTTTGGGCATCAAGCGGGTTGATCCACATTTCCTGACGGCAAGCCGCTTTCAGCACATCAACGTTGCCGTAAGTTGAGTGAACGCGAGATTTATAGTGGAAACCCGTAAGCTGCAGCGGATACTGTTTGTTCAGCGGATCCTGATAACTTTCAAAGCCCGGCGTGTAGATCGGCAGTGGATCGATCACATCGCCTTCTGGCAATTCCCAGGTAGCGGCAATGTCAGCCAGCGCCTGCGAATAAATCTCAATTTTACCCGATGGCGTGGTCAGTGGATTTGCCTGCGGATCTTCACGGAAGGCTTTATAAGCAACGTGATGCCCTTGTGGGTCGCGCTTTTTAAAGATCCCCTGCTTGCGGAACTCTTCAAACGTTGGCAGTTCAGGAATCGCTTCCCGCGACTGGGCATACAGATGCTGCATCCACTCTTCCTGGGTACGGCCTTCAGTAAACTGTTGCTCAACGCCAAGACGTTTTGCCAGTTCGCTGGTCATTTCATAGATGGTCTTACATTCAAAGCGCGGTTTAATCACCTGATCGTTGAAAATCACGTAAGACATATTCCCGCAGGATGCATCCAGTGCAAAGTCCATCTGTTCGGAAGCGGTGCAGTCAGGCAGCAGGATGTCAGCATATTTCGCCGATGAGGTCATGTGGCAGTCGATAACCACAATCAGCTCGCACTTCTTATCATCCTGAAGGATTTCATGGGTACGGTTGATTTCAGAATGCTGGTTAATCAGGCAGTTACCAGCATAGTTCCAGATCATTTTGATCGGCACATCCAGCTTATCTTTCCCGCGCACACCATCACGCAGCGCCGTCATTTCCGGGCCACGTTCAATGGCATCGGTCCACATAAACATCGAAATGCTGGTCTGGATCGGGTTTTCGAGGGTCGGCATACGGACAAACGGTAAGCTGTATGAACCTTCACGCGCGCCGCTGTTCCCCCCGTTAATACCAACGTTACCGGTCAGAATCGCCAGCATCGAGATAGCACGGGTTGCGATTTCACCGTTAGCGTGACGCTGCGGGCCCCATCCCTGGCTGATAAACGCCGGTTTGGTACTACCGATTTCACGAGCCAGTTTGATGATTTTGTCTGCCGGAACACCGGTGATTTGCGAGGCCCATTCCGGCGTTTTAGCCACGCCATCTGGCCCTTCACCCAGAATATAAGCTTTATAGTGACCATTTTTCGGCGCACTGGCTGGCAGTGTTTTCTCGTCGTAGCCAACGCAATATTTATCGAGGAATGCCTGATCCACCAGGTTTTCGGTGATCATGACATACGCCAGACCGTTAACCAGTGCGGCATCTGTTCCCGGACGAATAGGGATCCACTCATCTTCGCGCCCGGCTCCGGTGTCGGTATAGCGCGGATCGATGATGATCATGCGAGCATTAGATTTCTGACGCGCCTGTTCAAGATAGTAAGTCACCCCACCGCCACTCATTCGCGTTTCGCCAGGGTTATTACCAAACAGCACTACCAGTTTACTGTTTTCGATATCCGACGGGCTGTTACCATCTGCCCAGCCGCCGTAGGTATAGTTCAAACCTTCCGCAATTTGCGCGGAAGAGTAGTCACCGTAATGGTTCAGATAACCGCCGCAGCAGTTCATCAGGCGAGCGACCAGGGTATTTCCCGGCGGCCAGGAGCGGGTCATGGTGCCACCCAGCGTACCGGTGCCATAGTTCAGATAGATGGATTCGTTGCCGTACTCTTTGATCAGGCGCTGCATATTGGTCGCGATGATGTCGTAGGCTTCTTCCCAGCTAATGCGCTCGAATTTGCCTTCACCGCGCGCCCCGACTCGTTTCATCGGATATTTCAGGCGGTCCGGATTGTAGACACGGCGACGCATGGAACGACCACGCAGACAGGCGCGCACCTGGTGCAGGCCGTCATAGTTGTCATCGCCAGTATTATCCGTTTCAACATATTTGATTTCACCGTCCACGACGTGCATACGTAGCGGGCAGCGACTACCACAGTTAACTGTACAGGCGCTCCAGATAACCTTTTCGTCTGATTTTGTTGGAATGGCGCTATCGACAGCGTGCGCAATCCGACTAAAAGGTAATGTTAATGCGCTGCTGGCCATTGCCAGGCCGCCGATCGCTGTCGTTTTTACCAAACCACGGCGACTCACCTCAGCAGCCAATACCGCATCAGGGATTTTCGTTTTCATAATGGCTCACTCAAGCTTGCTCACGATTGATTCCAGTAACAAACCGTATTGTGTAATTATTTCTATAGCAGGTCGCTATATAGGCTTGTATACATCGAATAATTTGAAAATCAAAGAGATAGGTAGATTTTCACTCGAAAGTAGTATTACGTGTAAGTGAGGAGTAATTATTGTTCGGTATCAAAGGGAGACAAAAAAAGCGCCCGCAGGCGCTTTTTAGATTCAGAAAAATTGGGTATTAGCCAATATATTCCAGTCCGTTCATATACGGACGCAGAACTTCTGGTACTTCAATACGACCATCAGCCTGCTGATAGTTTTCCATAACCGCAACCAGCGTACGACCAACAGCCAGACCAGAACCGTTCAGGGTATGAACCAGACGGGTTTTCTTGTCCGACTTGCTACGGCAACGTGCCTGCATACGACGCGCCTGGAAATCCCAGACGTTGGAGCAGGAAGAGATCTCGCGGTAGGTGTTCTGTGCCGGGATCCATACTTCCAGGTCGTAAGTTTTGCAAGCACCAAAACCCATGTCGCCAGTGCAAAGGATGATTTTACGGTACGGCAGGCCCAGCAACTGCAGGACTTTTTCTGCATGACCAGTCATCTCTTCCAGCGCCGCCATTGAGTCTTCCGGTCGCACGATCTGCACCATTTCAACTTTGTCGAACTGGTGCATACGGATCAGACCACGGGTGTCACGACCATATGAACCGGCTTCAGAACGGAAGCATGGGGTGTGGGCGGTCATCTTAATTGGCAGATCATCTTCATCGATGATTTCACCGCGCACCAGGTTGGTCAGCGGAACTTCTGCCGTTGGGATCAGCGCATAGTTACTGGTGTCTGCTTCTTCTTCCAGCGGACGAGTATGGAACAGATCGCCAGCAAATTTCGGCAGCTGACCCGTACCGTACAGCGTGTCCTGGTTAACCAGGTACGGAACATAGTTCTCACTGTAGCCATGCTGTTCGGTATGCAGATCCAGCATAAACTGCGACAGTGCGCGGTGCATGCGAGCAATCTGCCCTTTCATTACCACAAAGCGGGAACCGGTCAACTTAACTGCGGCTGCAAAGTCGAGGCCAGAGTGCATTTCACCCAGCGTCACATGGTCACGAACTTCAAAGTCAAACTCACGCGGGGTGCCCCAGCGGCTGACTTCAACGTTGTCATTTTCGTCTTTACCTACTGGCACTTCATCTGCAGGCAGGTTAGGGATGGTTAGCGCGATATCGCGAATTTCAGCCTGTAAAGCATCCAGCTCGGCTTTTGCTGCATCCAGCTCTTCGCCCAGTTTGTTCACTTCCAGACGTAAAGGCTCGATATCTTCCCCGCGCGCTTTCGCCTGGCCAATGGATTTCGATCGGGAGTTACGCTCCGCTTGCAGGTTTTCCGTTTTGACCTGCAATACTTTACGACGCTCTTCAAGAGCGCCCAGCTTATCTACATCCAGCTTAAAGCCCCGGCGTGCCAGTTTTTCAGCGACTGCGTCTGGCTCATTACGCAGCAGATTGGGATCGAGCATGCTTATCCTGTGCTTATCGAATTAAATGGGAGATGTGGCCACAGCCTGCGACCACAGGGATACAGTAACAACATTACCGCAACGATAACATTAACGGTAGCGTTTTATGGGGCTATTTTGATCCTGTTCAGCCAGCCAGGCGAGCTTTTCGCCAATCTTGCCTTCAAGGCCCCTGTTTGTCGGGAAATAATAGCGTGTTTGTGCTATTTCCGGCGGGAAATAAACCTCACCGGCAGCATAAGCGTTTGCTTCATCATGAGCGTAACGATATTCCTGCCCGTAGCCCATTTCCTTCATTAATTTCGTCGGCGCATTACGCAAATGAACCGGCACGTCATAATCCGGACGTTCGCGAGCATCCGCCAGCGCGGCTTTAAACGCAGTGTAGACAGCGTTGCTTTTTGGCGCGCAGGCCAGGTAAACAATCGCCTGAGCAATGGCGCGTTCACCTTCCGCCGGGCCAACTCGGGTAAAGCAATCCCAGGCCGCAATTGCCACCTGCATCGCTCGTGGATCAGCATTACCCACATCTTCCGACGCTATCGCCAGACAGCGACGCGCGACATATAACGGATCGCCACCGGCAGTAATAATTCGTGCATACCAGTACAGCGCCGCATCGGGTGCGCTACCACGTACCGACTTATGCAGTGCGGAAATGAGATCGTAAAAGCGATCGCCTTTGTTATCAAAGCGGGCGCTACGTTCACCGGCGATTTCGGTCAGTAATTCAGGCTTCAGGACCCGCTTACCGCTATCATCGACTTCGGCCATATCCGCCATCATTTCCAGCGTATTTAACGCCCGGCGCGCGTCGCCATTCACCAGTTCAGCAATGGCGCGTCGTGTTTCATCTGGCAGAACAATATCCTGACCACCATAGCCACGGGTTTTGTCTTCCATCGCCTGAGTCAGTACTTGCTCAATATCCTCTGTACTCAGGGATTTCAGCAGATAGACACGGGCACGGGAAAGCAGTGCCGAATTAAGCTCAAATGACGGGTTTTCAGTGGTTGCACCAATAAAAGTGATGGTGCCGTCTTCAATATGTGGCAGAAACGCATCCTGCTGGCTTTTGTTGAAACGGTGAACTTCGTCAACAAAAAGAATAGTGCGGCGACCAGCATTGCGGTTTTGCCGAGCGCGCTCGATCGCCTCGCGAATCTCTTTCACGCCAGAAGTAACGGCAGAAATACGTTCCACATCAGCGTTCGCATAGCGGGCAATCACTTCAGCGAGGGTTGTTTTGCCGGTACCCGGTGGCCCCCAGAGGATCATCGAATGCAAATGCCCGGCTTCGATTGCACGCGGCAACGGCTTCCCCGCAGCCAGCAAATGTTGCTGACCGATATACTGTGCTAAATTTTCTGGCCGCATACGCGCGGCCAGAGGTTGAAAAGTGTTATCCGAAAAATCGAGCGACAGATTGCTCACTCAGGTGCCTCTACTTACGTTGATCATCTACCGTGACGCCTTGCGGCGGGGTGAAGGTAAATTTCGCTGCATCCACAGCCCCATTTTGCTGGGATTTCAGCTGATAACTGCTGCGCTGATCGTCCTGCTCCACCGCGCTAAACTGATGGATCGTGCCATCACGTCCCACGTTAATGGTGAACTGCTTCAGATTGCCATTGCTGGCTTTCGGCGTCAGGACAAAGTCATCGCCATTCTGTTTGATATTGTACTGCTGCCAGTCGCTGGACTGGTTGCGGGCAATCAGCATAAACGGCGTATTACCGGTGGCATCTTTCAGCCAGGTTGCCGTAGCTTGCTCAACGAACGGGTTATAGAACCACAGTGTTTTACCGTCAGAAACCAGAATGCTTTCATCAGGTTGAGTCATATGCCAGTTGAATAAGTTTGGACGTTTCACCCACAGATCGCCCTGGCCTTCCTGCACCGCCGCGCCGCTACCGTCAGTCACTTTTTGTGTGAAGCTGGCGTGGAAGCTGCTGACTTTATCCAGGCGGCTTTTCAGATCGCTTGCGGCATCAGCCCAAACGCTGCTTGCTACTAAGCTTGAGAGTAATGCACAGGTGATGGCAATTTTTTTCATCATTATTCCTCAAATTACGTCACTCCCGACCGGGAGTTCCCTCTACTCTCTATTCCAGGCTAATAATCAGCTTGAGGAAAGAAGAAAATACTGAATTTTCAGTTGATAGAGTGCCGGATGCAACGCTACCGCGCCTTATCCGGCCTACGATGCATTAATTAGTCAAACGGCGGTGGGGCCAGCACTTCACGATTACCGTTGTGCCCCTGTTCGCTGACAATCCCCTGCGCTTCCATCTGTTCGATAATACGCGCTGCACGGTTATAACCAATGCGGAACTGACGCTGTACGCCAGAAATTGATGCTTTGCGTTTTTCAGTGACAAACTGCACCGCCTGATCGAACAACGGATCCAGTTCTTCAGCGCCATCGAAACCGCCCGCGCCACCTTCGCTTTCACTGTCGGAGGTGATGCCATCAACATACTGTGGGCGACCACGCGCTTTCCAGTCCTGCACCACGGCATGAACTTCCTGATCGCGAACAAAAGCACCATGAACACGTACCGGCAACGTGGAGTTCGGCCCAGAGTAAAGCATATCCCCCATACCCAGCAGTGATTCCGCGCCAGCCTGATCAAGAATGGTACGTGAGTCAATCTTACTGGATACGGTAAAGGCGATACGGGTCGGAATATTCGCTTTAATCAGACCAGTAATAACATCAACCGATGGACGCTGCGTTGCCAGTACGAGGTGGATACCCGCGGCACGGGCTTTTTGCGCCAGACGTGCTATAAGCTCTTCCACTTTTTTACCTACCGTCATCATCAGGTCGGCAAATTCGTCCACCAACACCACAATGTACGGTTCTTTTTTCAGCACCGGATGCTGGGCATCCATACTGTCACCCGGCTTCCAGTACGGGTCTGGAATCGGACGCATCATGCGATCGGCTTCAGCAATTTTTTCGTTATAACCCGCCAGATTACGCACACCTAGGGCGGACATCAGCTTATAACGACGTTCCATTTCATTTACGCACCAGCGCAAAGCGTTGGCAGCATCTTTCATGTCGGTAACGACTTCCGTTAACAGATGCGGAATGCCTTCATAAACCGAAAGCTCCAGCATTTTCGGGTCGATCATGATGAAACGCACATCTTCTGGCTGTGCTTTATAAAGCATGCTCAGGATCATCGCGTTCACCCCGACAGACTTACCGGAACCGGTAGTCCCCGCAACCAACAAGTGCGGCATTTTCGCCAGATCGGCAACCACCGGCTCACCGGCGATATCTTTACCCAGCACCACGGTTAATGGCGACGGATTATCGCGGAATTTGGCGTTATCCAATACTTCGCGCAGATAAACGGTTTGTCGTTTTTTATTCGGTAACTCCAGACCTACATAGGGTTTGCCAGGAATAACTTCAACGACACGCACCGCCACCGTCGAAAGTGAACGGGCAAGGTCCCGTGACAAGTTAGAAATGCGCGCCGCTTTTACGCCCGGTGCCAGGTTAAGTTCAAAGCGAGTGATAACCGGCCCCGGAGAGTAATTGACGACATCGGCTTTAATACGGAAATCAGCCAGACGCGCTTCCACCAGGCGCGCCATTTGTTCAAGCGCAAAGGTATCTACCGGCTCCACTTCGCTCGGCGGCGGCGTCAGCAAATCCAGAGAAGGCAGCGGCGTCGTCGGTTTATGCAACGGACGGCTGTCACCATTGCGCATCAACAGCGGATGAAGCAGGGTATCCTGCGGCTGTGGCGCAACTGGCTGTTGTGGCTGCTGATACTGCGGCTGCGG
>OBZP01000280.1_pt1 | contig 12369 bp, 10 predicted proteins | sample 1476991 | NCBI WGS metagenome assembly OBZP01 (sample SAMEA2580255, study PRJEB22360) | human gut metagenome | biome: human gut; feature: human-associated habitat; material: faeces | place: Denmark | collected 2008/2010 | reverse complement strand
AATCCACGGTTCGCCAGCCGTAAACCCGGCATTATCGCCGTTGCTCCATTGCATGGGTGTGCGACTGTTGTCACGGGATTTACTGGCGAGGATTGCCAATAACTCGTCGGCATCACGCCCATCGTTGCGCAGCTCGGCAAACATATTGAGGCTCTCCACGTCGCGATAGTCAGTAATGCGCGTGAAATGTGGGTTAGTCATGCCAATCTCTTCGCCCTGGTAGATATATGGCGTTCCCTGCATGCCATGCAGCACCATCGCCAGCATTTTTGCCGCAGGCACGCGGTATTCACCTTCATCACCAAAGCGAGAAACAATGCGCGGCTGATCGTGGTTACACCAGAACAAGGCATTCCATGCCACGTTGTGCATTCCTTGTTGCCAGTGGCGGAACAATGTTTTCAACGCCACAAAGTCAGGTTTAGCCAGCGTCCATTTTTCACCACCGGGATAATCGACTTTCAGGTGATGAAAATTAAAGGTCATCGACAATTCACTGCCTGTCAGTGCCGCGTATCGCTGGCAATGCTCAAGGCTGGTGGAGGACATTTCACCTACGGTCATTAACCCGCGTGGCGTAAACACATCGCGGTTCATCTCGTGCAAAAACTCGTGTGCTCGTGGCCCGTCGGTGTAGAAGCGACGCCCGTCGCCATCCAGGTCATCAGGGAAACGCGGGTCTTTGGAGATCAGATTCACCACATCCAGGCGCAACCCGTCGACCCCACGATCGGCCCAGAACTCACAGACTTTTTTCAGCTCTGCGCGTACCGCTGGATTCTCCCAGTTGAGATCCGCCTGTTCTGGTGCAAAGAGATGCAAATAGTACTGTTCGCTTTCCGCATGCCAGCGCCACGCACTACCGCCAAATTTTGAACGCCAGTTGTTCGGTGGCGTTTCTGGTTCTCCATCGCGCCAGATATAAAACTGGCGGTAAGGGCTTGCTTTGTTCAGCGCCTCGCGAAACCAGGCATGTTGGGTAGAGGTATGGTTAAACACCATATCGAGAATGATACGAATCCCGCGCGATTTTGCCTGTGTCACCAGTTCGTCAAAATCGTCCAGCGTGCCGTAGGTGGGATCAATAGCCGTATAGTTCGCTACGTCGTAACCGTTATCAACCTGGGGAGAGACATAAAAGGGGGTTAGCCAGATGGCATCAACGCCCAGTTTATGCAGATAGTCCAGGCGCTGGATAACGCCACGTAAATCGCCGGTGCCGCTACCCGTGGAGTCCTGAAAACTCTTTGGATAAATCTGGTAGATAACGCCGTTTTGCCACCAGTGGGGAAGATTAGTCATTACGTTATTCCTGCAAATGCGAGGGGGCGCAATTGCGCCCCGAAGAAAATTAAACAATGTCCAGCGTGCCCAGGCGGTATTTCCGCTGATAGATAAACGAGGTGAGTACAATCGGGATGATGATGGCGATAGCCATTGCCAGCGCAAACACCTGCCAGTAGCTCGGTTGAATCGAGAGAATTCCCGGCAGGCCGCCTACGCCGATGCCATTCGCCATAACGCCGTTCAGGCCGCATAGCAATCCTGCCAGACCAGAACCAATCATCGCGCACAGCATCGGGAAGCGATATTTCAGGTTGATGCCGTACATAGCAGGCTCAGTGACTCCAAGCCAGGCGGAGATAGCGGCAGGCACGGAGATCTCGCGTTCATTGTGCTTGCGGCTGGAAATGATAATACCTATCACGGCGGAGCCCTGAGCGATATTCGACAGTGCAATCAGCGGCCACACTGGCGTGCCACCCATGCTTTGAATCATCTGCAAATCAATAGCAAGCGTGGTCTGGTGTACGCCGGTGATCACCAGCGGGGCGTACAGGAAGCCAAACAATGCCGCGCCAATCGGAGCAAAGCTGCCGGTCATCAGGTGACGTACCGCAAAGGCAACGCCATCGCCAATCATGCGACCAAACGGACCAATCAGCGCATGGGCGAGGAACACCGCGAGGATCAGCGAACAGACGGGCACCACCACCAGATAGAGGTAATCCGGCACGATGCGCTTAAGACGAGTTTCAATAACGCCCAGCGCCAGCCCGGCTAACAGTGCCGGGATCACCTGCGCCTGATAGCCCACTTTGGCGATGCTGAACATGCCAAAGTCCCATACTTCCGGCAGCTGCTGCCCGAGCAGATAAGCGTTCATCAGCTGTGGAGAAACCAGCGTTACGCCAAGCACGATACCGAGGATCGGTGTACCGCCCATTTTTTTCACCGCTGACCAGCAAATCCCGACCGGTAGGTAGAAGAAGATCGCTTCACCGATCAACCACAGAAAATCGTAGATCGTTTGCAGGGAAGGGTACATTTGCGCCAGCGTCTGACCGTTGCTCATGGGCAAATCGCCGATCACATTGCGAAAACCGAGGATCAAACCACCACTAATCAACGCGGGCAGCAACGGGAAGAAGATCTCCGCGAAATGAGAGATCAACTGCTCATGCCATTTCATATTCTGCCGTGCGGCTTTTTTTACCTGCTCTTTATCAACCTGCGCCTGTCCGGTTGACGCTATCAGTGCTTGATAGTAATCACCCACGTTGGTGCCAATTACCACCTGAAATTGCCCGGCATTGGTGAAACAGCCTTTCACCATGGGGAGTTGCTCAATTTCTTTCGGTCTGGCATTGGCCGGTTGGTTGAGGACAAAGCGCAGGCGAGTTATACAGTGGCTCACTGTCGCAATATTGCCGCGCCCGCCGACCAGTTCAATCAACCGATCGATATCCGTTTGGTTTATTTTGCTCATCATAAAGCCCCATGGCAGATGACATTTTTGGTTGGCTGCAGAATATATTGCGCGGAAAAATTTAAAAACGGGAACGTTCCCGAAACGCAGCGAAGATCACAATTTATCGTTCAGGAAACGATCAGGACAGGGTGGCGGGGATGATGATTTGTTGCGGTTCGCTGCGCCCGGTTACCTGCGCGATCAACTGGCAGGCCGCCTGGCGTCCAGCTTCGGCGTAACCGGGATCAACGGTGACGATCTCCGGATGGAGGAATTTCATTAACGGTGTATTACCGACGCTCGCCAGTTGCAAGGTGTCGATGCGTTGCTCTTGCAGGTATTTACTTGCGCCAAGTGCCAGCGTGTCGGTTGCGCACAGTAACGCGGTAGTTTCAGGCGTAATCACTTTTGCTACGTTTTCATAGCCTTGCTTCATAGCAAGCCCTGGCAGAGCGGCAACGGGATGCAATTTATGCGCTTTGCAGAACGCCAGGTAGGCTTCGTGACGTCGCTTACCGGTCGTCACGTCACTATGCGGCACGCCGAGATAACTGATATTACGATGTCCCTGGTCATACAGCCGTTGCATCAGGATCTTGATTGCCCCTTCGTCGTCATAACAGACCGAAGCAAAGCCTTTTGCGTCACGCGCCAGCAGAACCAGCGATGACTGCCAGTGGGCTAACATTTCTTCTGTTATGCCGGTAAAACCGAACAGCACTACGCCGTCGATATTACGCCGTTTCAGCACCCCCAAATGTTCGGCAACTAATTGCGGGGAAAACTGACTTTCCATCATGATTGGATCGTAACCTTGTTCATAGAACGCTGGCAGCATGGTTTGAACGGCGAGATTTTCTGACAACGAATCCAGACGGGTAACAATGATGGCGACCACTTTATCGCTTTGCCCACGCATAGCGCGCGCAGAGCGGGAAGGGGAAAATCCATGCTGATTCATCACTGCTTCAACACGCTCGCGCGTGCGCTGGCTCACGCCGCTTTCGTTATTCAGCACCCGGGAAACCGTAGATTTCCCCACGCCGCTTAAGCGTGCGATGTCTTTGATGGTCAGCCGATTTTGCATCCTGTTGTCCCGTAACGTGTTGTTTAATTATTTGAGCCTAACTTTACCCGTGCATTCAGCAATGGGTAAAGTCTGGTTTATCGTTGGTTTAGTTGCCTGCAGGTATTATATCGCCATAGATGCTACGAATATTATTGGATTCTCCTTATTATTTGCGGCGCTTTTTTCACTTACCGGAGGTTATATGGAACCTGATCCCACGCCTCTCCCTCGACGGAGATTAAAACTTTTCCGGTAAGCCCGTCTTTTCACGGCGTTACCGGATGCGTAAGGCCGTGACGTTTTAACGTCCCTGCTCAGCTTTATTACCTTCAGGTAAGGCTTCGCCACGCCTGAAGACATTTCTGTACTGTTTCAGACAGTGCGGAGGGACTCCTTATGTTTAAAGAAATTTTTACCCGGTTCATTCGCCATTTACCTTCCCGTCTGGTTCATCGCGATCCATTGCCTGGCGCGCAGCAGACAGTGAATACGGCGGTCCCGCCGTCCTTAAGTGCGCATTGCCTGAAAATGGCGGTGATGCCCGAAGAAGAATTGTGGAAAACGTTCGACACCCATCCGGAAGGATTAAATCAGGCGGAAGTGGAATCTGCCCGCGAACAACATGGTGAAAATAAATTACCCGCACAACAACCGTCGCCGTGGTGGGTTCATTTATGGGTCTGCTATCGCAACCCCTTTAATATTTTACTCACCATTCTCGGCGCTATTTCTTACGCCACGGAAGATTTATTTGCCGCGGGTGTTATCGCGCTAATGGTCGCTATTTCTACGTTGCTGAACTTTATTCAGGAAGCACGTTCCACTAAAGCGGCAGATGCCCTGAAAGCGATGGTCAGCAATACCGCGACGGTGCTGCGCGTAATTAACGACAAAGGCGAAAATGGCTGGCTGGAGATCCCGATCGACCAGCTGGTGCCCGGCGATATTATAAAACTGGCGGCGGGGGATATGATCCCGGCAGATTTACGTATCTTGCAGGCGCGGGATCTGTTCGTCGCTCAGGCGTCGTTAACCGGTGAGTCTCTGCCCGTGGAAAAAGCCGCTACCACTCGCCAGCCGGAGCACAGCAATCCGCTGGAGTGCGACACCCTGTGTTTTATGGGCACCACCGTGGTGAGCGGCACGGCACAAGCAATGGTGATTGCTACAGGAGCCAACACCTGGTTTGGTCAACTGGCGGGGCGTGTTAGTGAGCAGGAAAGCGAGCCGAATGCCTTTCAGCAAGGGATCAGCCGCGTCAGTATGCTGCTGATTCGCTTTATGCTGGTGATGGCTCCGGTGGTGTTGCTTATCAACGGTTACACCAAAGGCGACTGGTGGGAAGCGGCACTGTTTGCGCTTTCGGTCGCGGTAGGCTTAACGCCAGAAATGTTGCCGATGATTGTTACCTCGACGCTGGCGCGCGGCGCAGTAAAGCTGTCGAAACAGAAAGTGATCGTCAAACATCTGGATGCCATTCAGAACTTTGGCGCAATGGATATTCTGTGCACTGATAAAACCGGCACCCTGACGCAGGACAAAATTGTGCTGGAGAATCATACCGATATCTCCGGTAAAACCAGCGAACGCGTGCTGCATAGCGCGTGGTTGAACAGTCATTACCAGACCGGGCTTAAAAACCTGCTTGATACCGCGGTGCTCGAAGGTACGGATGAAGAGTCAGCGCGTTCGCTGGCCAGCCGTTGGCAAAAAATTGATGAGATTCCGTTTGATTTCGAGCGTCGCCGGATGTCGGTGGTAGTGGCAGAAAATACCGAACACCATCAGCTGGTTTGCAAAGGCGCATTGCAGGAAATCCTCAATGTGTGTTCGCAGGTGCGTCACAATGGCGAGATTGTACCGCTCGATGACACCATGCTACGTAAGATTAAGCGGGTTACTGATACGCTGAATCGTCAGGGGCTGCGCGTGGTTGCGGTTGCGACGAAATACCTGCCAGCGCGTGAAGGAGATTACCAGCGAGCGGATGAATCCGACCTGATCCTCGAAGGATATATTGCTTTCCTTGATCCGCCAAAAGAGACAACTGCTCCGGCACTGAAGGCATTAAAATCGAGTGGAATTACCGTAAAAATCCTTACTGGCGACAGTGAGTTAGTTGCAGCGAAAGTGTGCCATGAAGTGGGGCTGGACGCGGGAGAGGTGGTCATTGGTAGTGATATTGAAACGCTATCTGACGATGAACTGGCAAATCTCGCACAGCGCACCACGCTGTTTGCCCGCCTGACGCCGATGCATAAAGAACGCATCGTGACCTTACTGAAGCGCGAAGGGCATGTGGTTGGCTTTATGGGCGATGGTATTAATGATGCGCCCGCCTTACGCGCTGCGGATATCGGCATTTCTGTGGATGGCGCGGTAGATATTGCCCGTGAAGCGGCTGATATCATCCTGCTGGAAAAAAGCCTGATGGTGCTGGAAGAGGGGGTGATTGAGGGACGTCGCACTTTCGCCAATATGCTGAAATACATCAAAATGACGGCGAGCTCTAACTTCGGTAATGTGTTCAGCGTGCTGGTGGCGAGTGCTTTCTTGCCCTTCCTGCCGATGTTGCCGTTACACTTGCTTATTCAGAACCTGCTGTACGATGTGTCACAGGTGGCGATCCCGTTTGATAACGTCGACGACGAGCAAATTCAAAAGCCGCAGCGTTGGAATCCGGCGGATCTGGGGCGCTTTATGATCTTCTTCGGACCGATCAGCTCGATCTTCGATATTCTGACGTTTTGCCTGATGTGGTGGGTATTCCATGCCAACACGCCGGAAACGCAAACGCTGTTCCAGTCGGGCTGGTTTGTGGTGGGCTTACTGTCGCAAACGCTGATTGTGCATATGATCCGCACCCGTCGTGTACCGTTTATTCAGAGCTGTGCATCGTGGCCGTTAATGATTATGACCGTGATCGTGATGATTGTCGGGATCGCATTGCCGTTTTCACCGCTGGCCAGTTATCTGCAGCTGCAGGCGCTGCCGTTAAGCTATTTCCCGTGGCTGGTTGCGATTCTGGCAGGGTATATGACGTTAACCCAGTTGGTGAAAGGGTTCTATAGCCGTCGTTACGGCTGGCAGTAAAGAATAAACTGGGCATGGTGGCCCGGATTCAGATTGCAGACAAAGTGAGCTTTGTTCATGCCGGATGCGGCGTAAACGCCCAATCCGGCCTACAAATTCAATAAATTGCAGGAATCACGTAGGCCTGATAAGCGTAGCGCATCAGGCGATTTTGCTTTTGTCATCAGACTTAATCCGGGCATGATAGCCCGGATTTCCGTCAAGATTAGCGACGAACAGCGATCGCTTCGATCTCAATCTTCACGTCTTTCGGCAGACGGGCAACTTCAACGCAAGAACGTGCCGGGAAGGTGGCATTGTGTTCGGTGAAGAAGGCTTCGTAGGTAGCATTAACGGTTGCGAAGTCGTTCAGATCTTTCACAAACACGGTGGTTTTAACGATGTCGCCCACTTTCAGGCCTGCGGCTTCGACGATCGCTTTTACGTTATCCAGCGACTGACGAGCCTGTGCAGCGACGTCTGCCGGTACTTCGCCCGTTTTCGGATTTACCGGGATCTGACCGGAGGTGATGATCATATTGCCCAGATCAACGCCCTGTACGTAAGGACCGATAGCTGCCGGTGCATTTTCCGTCGCGATAATTTTGCTCATGATTTCTCCTTTATTACAGCGGTAAAAAGTCTGGCTCATTATAGGGAGCCAGACTTTTATTACCAACCGCAATTAATTGGCCAGCACCACATTATGGGAAAACTCTTTTTCACAGTATTTGCATTTGAGCGCGATGTCATTGGCGCGTTTTCGCACGGCAAAGCTGGATGAAACCGGTTCGGCATGGCTGATACAGTTGCTGTTCGGGCAGACCAGCACATTGTCGATGCGCTCCGGCAGACTTGGGCGCGATTTACCCACCACTTCATAGTTGTCGATACGGTTAACCGTGGCTTGCGGTGCATACAATGCCAGTTGGTCTACTTGATCTTCACTCAAAAAGGTATTTTCGATTTTGATCAGATCTTTGCGGCCCATCTCGCCAGAAGGCAGGTTCAGACCAATGGTGATCCGCTGATCCGTTTCGGTCAGCTTGAACAGACTCAATAGTTTAAAACCGATCTGGGCGGGGATATGGTCAATTACCGTGCCGCGTTTAATAGCTTCAACCTGCAATTTATTATCGTGTGTCATCTCTATTTCCCCTTACAGTACCAGATCGCGATTCAGAACCAGTGCCAGTAACGCCTGGCGAGCGAAAATCCCGTTGCCTGCCTGCTGGAAGTACCAGGCGTGCGGCGTTTTATCAACATCGGTGGCAATCTCATCAACACGCGGCAGCGGATGCAGCACTTTCATATTGGCTTTGGCGTTGTGGAGATCGCTGGCGCGAAGAACAAACTGCGCTTTCACGTTGGCGTACTCGGACGGGTCCAGACGCTCTTTTTGCACGCGAGTCATGTACAGGATGTCTACTTCCGCCATCACTTCTTCAATAGAGCTGTGCAGACTCCAGGCGATCCCTTTTTCATCGAGCATATCAAGGATGTATTGCGGCATTGCCAGCGCGTCCGGCGCGATGAAGTAAAAACGGTTGCCGTCGAACTTCGCTAACGCCTGAGTCAGGGAGTGAACGGTGCGGCCATATTTCAGGTCACCAACCATTGCGACGTGGAGATTGTCCAGACGCCCCTGGGTTTCCTGAATGGTGAATAAGTCCAGCAAGGTTTGCGTCGGATGTTGGTTGGAGCCATCACCGGCATTCAGTACCGGTACATTGCCGGAAAATTCGGTGGCCAGGCGCGCCGCACCTTCCTGCGGATGACGCATCACTATCGCATCGACGTAAGTGCTGATAACCGAAATGGTATCGGCCAGCGTTTCGCCCTTTTTACCCAGTGATGTATTGGCGCTGTCGGAGAAGCCCACCACGCTGGCACCCAGGCGGTGCATGGAAGTTTCGAAAGAGAGGCGGGTACGGGTAGAGGCTTCGAAGAAACAGCTGGCAATGACTTTGTGCTTCAACAGCTCTGGTTGCGGGTTTGCTTTCAGTTTCGCCGCTGTCGCCAGCACCAGATTAAGGTCATCGCGACTAAGGTCGTTTATGGAAATGATATGTTTCTGATATAGCGGATTAGCCATCTTTTATCTCCTGACGCCTGGGCAAAAAAAAGCCCCTCGATTGAGGGGCTGGGAATGGGTGATCAACGGGAAGAAAAACGGCAGGCCAGCGTCTTTTTTCAGACGCGGTAAGACAAAATGTCGAACACACTGAACCATACATCCTCCCGGCAAATTGTCCGGCATTATACTCATAGCCATAAGCGGTGCAAGCATTTGATGCAATATTTTGTCAGCGCAAACGGTTTATTTGAATTAAAAGTCAAAGTATATGCATTTTTATTTTCTATGATTCTGGAGGGGAAGTGTCGTTCGGTATCAATAATTGCAGACATTTCCTGCTGTTTTCTTTTTCATTTTCACGCAATCAGATATGCATTTTATTCCATTCATCCGACTTATAGGGCGGAGGGTGAAAACGAACGGCTAACACTATTGCTTATAGCTCGGGGATGCGCGCTATCACTTTAATTTCAAAATCAAAGCCTGCCAGCCATGTAACACCCACCGCCGTCCAGTTTGGATAAGGTGGGGCGCTAAATATTTCATTTTTGACCGTCATGATGTCTTCAAATTGTTTTTCTGGATCGGTATGAAAGCTCGTAACATCAATGATATCGTCAAAAGTGCATCCCGCAGCAGCCAGGGTCGCATGCAAATTATCAAAGGCCAGTCTGACTTGTTGCTGAAAATCGGGTTCTGGTGTTCCGTCCTCTCGACTTCCTACTTGCCCGGAAACAAACAGCAAATCGCCGGAACGAATAGCCGCAGAATAACGATGTTCAGCATACAGTGAATGTCGGCCAGCAGGGAAAACAGCGGTTCTTTCTACCATTTGGTTATCCCCAAGATTTACGACATGAACAGAAGATTTATATTTACCAGGAGCCGCTTTTAGCGGACGACGTGAGTAAACAAAACCCAGACATCATGGGAAATGGCTGGGCTTAATTGAGCGTAGTCGGTTATGCGCCAAACGCGCCATCAATGGTATGCATCGCGCCGGTAACAAAACTGGCTTCTGACCCTGCTAACCATGCGACCATACCAGCGACCTCTTCCGGTTGCCCATGTCTTTTGATGGCCATAAAACTATGCAACATATCGCGCATTGGCCCGTTGGCGGGATTAGCGTCGGTATCTATTGGCCCAGGCTGGACGACGTTAATGGTGATCCCTCGCGGTCCAAAATCACGGGCCAGCCCGCGCGCCATGCCTTGCAGGGCAGATTTACTGGCGGCATAAGCAGCCATGCCTGCAACAGGCATACGATCGCCATTCACGGAGCCGATGATTAAGATGCGCCCGCCTTCGGGCATCTGCCGGGCGGCTTCAACAGAGGCATGGTAAGGGGCATGAATATTGATTTTGAAAAGGCGATCAATATCGTCGGCATTTAATTCCAGGGCATCGCCAAAGACGCCAATACCTGCATTTACCACCAGGATATCCAATGCGCCGCTCTTACGAACGACATCAATAACAGCGTCTCTGTCAGCACTATCTGTGAATACTGCTGTCGCTCCAGTCTCTTGTGCCAGGCGTTCAGCGGCATCTTTCGACCCCGCATAGGTGAATCGTACATTGGCCCCATCGGTGACGAAACGACGTACGATAGCGGCACCGATTCCACGGCTACCACCGAGGATGAGAACTGTCTTACCTGTAAAAGCGCCCATAAGGACTCCTTGATTTATTATGTAACATGCATTACAAAACTGTTTTAACTTTCTGTCAACAAGTTTTGTAATGGTCACTAAAAAACAATCTCGTGTTCCAGGTCGCCCCAGACGTTTCGCTCCTGAGCAGGCAGTCTCTGCGGCAAAAGTGCTTTTTCACCAAAAAGGTTTCGATGCAGTCAGTGTTGCTGAAGTTACTGATTATCTTGGTATTAACCCCCCGAGCCTCTACGCGGCTTTTGGCAGTAAGGCTGGGTTGTTTAGCCGTGTACTCAATGAATATGTCGGTACGGAAGCTATTCCGCTTGCCGATATTCTTCGTGATGATCGTCCGGTAGGCGAGTGCCTGGTTGAGGTATTAAAAGAAGCGGCGCGCAGATATAGCCAAAACGGCGGCTGCGCTGGCTGTATGGTTCTTGAAGGTATTCATAGTCATGATCCACAAGCGCGTGATATTGCCGTTCAATATTATCACGCCGCAGAAACGACCATTTATGACTATATCGCCAGGCGGCATCCACAAAGCGCACAATGTGTGACTGATTTTATGAGTACCGTGATGTCAGGGCTTTCTGCGAAGGCACGGGAGGGGCACTCCATCGAACAACTCTGTGCAACAGCTGCCCTGGCGGGGGAAGCGATAAAAACTCTTCTCAAGGAGTGATGCTGGCCTTGATCCGAAAGGCGGGAACGCGTCTGCCGATTAGTTGTGATAAGACAATAATTCACACGTTAAGGCTAGCGGAATTGATCATCTTTTCGTATAACGATAGAAATGAAACGTTGTTTTAATTAAGGAGTGGAAAAGATGATCATCGGAAATATTCATAATCTTCAGCCGTGGCTACCCCAGGAGTTACGCCAGGCGATTGAGCATATCAAAGCAAACGTTACGGCAGAAACGCCCAAGGGCAAGCACGATATCGAAGGCAATCGTCTGTTTTATCTTATCTCGGAAGATATGACCGAGCCGTACGAAGCTCGCCGTGCGGAGTACCATGCCCGCTATCTCGACATTCAGATTGTGTTAAAAGGTCAGGAAGGCATGACCTTCAGCACGCAACCTGCAGGCACCCCGGATACCGACTGGTTAGCAGACAAAGACATCGCATTTTTGCCGGAAGGCGTTGATGAGAAAACAGTTATCCTTAATGAAGGTGATTTTGTTGTGTTTTATCCGGGGGAAGTGCATAAACCGCTGTGCGCAGTGGGCGCGCCAGCCCAGGTTCGCAAAGCAGTAGTGAAGATGCTGATGGCGTGATGACTTTTCGCCGTAAATAACTCCAGGTTTACGGCGAGTTTGTGAAAAGAGCGTTTTTTGATATTTTTTTGTGAGTAAAATTTGTAATGCTTAGACGTTCTTATTAACTCAAGGAGTTCGTCATGAGCAAAATATCAGATTTGAATTATTCTCAACACATTACATTAGCCGACAATTTTAAACAAAAAAGTGAAGTTTTAAATACCTGGCGTGTTGGAATGAATAATTTTGCCCGTAATGCCGAGGGGCAGGATAATACAAGAAATATCCTTGATCCTAAGACATTTTTGGAGTTTTTGGTAAAAATATTTACCCTGGGTTATGTGGATTTTAGCAAACGCTCCAACGAAGCGGGAAGAAATATGATGGCTCATATTGAGTCCTCATCTTATATCAAAAATAATGATGGCAGTGAGATAATGAAGTTTGTTATGAATAATCCTGAAGGGGAACGAGCGGATT
>OBZP01000279.1_pt1 | contig 12392 bp, 12 predicted proteins | sample 1476991 | NCBI WGS metagenome assembly OBZP01 (sample SAMEA2580255, study PRJEB22360) | human gut metagenome | biome: human gut; feature: human-associated habitat; material: faeces | place: Denmark | collected 2008/2010 | reverse complement strand
TTGTACGTACCCCTTAAAACGCCCTCAGTCGCTTTCTGGCGCAAAAAACGCAAAAAGACAAGAAAACACCAGGCCAAACCAGAAAAACGCGTCAGAATCGTTTTCAGGGCGTTGCATAACTATGCACGAAAGCGATGTGCGATCGGTTTCGTGCGTTCTGAACACCGAACGGCTCAAAACGACAAGTTTTCTCCCCTGGTGCGTGGCGCTCTGACGGGGTTTCCTGTTTCCAAACTTCACATCTCGCCAGGACAAAAAAAACCGACCTGGGGTCGGTGGCAAGAATCAGAGTCTATGGGAAATATTTTAGTTATCGGATGCTCAATATTCACAAACGCAAAAAATGCCTCAGTGATGCCCTAAAACAACCTTTCCAGAAGGAGTCCGCGCTTTACGATGCACGGAAGAGATAAAAAACCCCACAAAAGTGGGGAACCAAGAGAAACAACAATTACAGGTTGTTGGTTGTGTTCGAACAACGATGAAGTAGCTACGCTAAATAATAATTACCGTACAGGCCCTACATATTCAACACTAAATTTAAGACCCTGACGAAGGATTTATAAATGCACGAAAACACATAGACAGACAAATTCACTAAATTCATACACAAAAACAAGTGTAGTTTTCTAAGTAAATTAGATTCGACAACCAATTAGTTTATCCACATCGCATTCCACTCTTGCTACACCAATCACATTTCTTGATATGTAATAGCAGAAAAAATAAAACCAGACACCAATAGACCAAAAAACAAACATTCAACAAGAAACATTTTGAACAATATCACAAAACTGTCACAACCATCATCAGACTATTGAAAAAAACTGGTTGCTGTTTTATAAAAGCGACTGTAACAACCTCCACTCTATAGTTCCATTAGTTTAAAGTGTCACACAAACTGAGCATCCATTTGTTTTCCTTACTTTTGCCCCTGTATTCCAAGGGTTTTTTTTATAACTTAAAGATTAGCACACCACACAAAAACAATAAAAAAAAACGACAAGTTATACAATAAAACCAGTACTATCCATACAGCTAATTACATATAAATACTATTAAACCATCTGGACATTAAAAATAAACTCTTATAACATAAAATTAATGCGGTTCCGGTACCATATGTCAGGGATAATGTGCAAATGGAGGTATCGGAACTGCATTTCAGTTCATTATTAATTAATGACAAAAAAAACCTCTGCGAGCGCAGAGGGGGTAAGGAATGTTCCCGGTCATAATATGACGATAGTGTTTATATACATACAGAACAAGAACAACAACCAGCCAACTAATAAATATTTTATTTTTTAGAGCTGAAACCTTAAAGCTCACTTCCATTCCATACATTGTTATAAACCTTATGTTGAAAACTGAAAGTAAGTACGGCAGACTTATTAAGTTGCGTGCAGTCTTTTCACGTTATACAAACAAGAACACCTGCGAAGTTATTTCTCCTTACATATCCCCCTATGCCAACGGGGGATTTTTTCTGGTTCACTAACGCATAAATAATAGTGACACCCTATCATTCACAAACCGTGATAATATAAGGATTATCATCATGGCAAAATTAGGTGAAAACACCCCACATATTATCGATGCTACTGTAGATTTTATGGCATCAAGCCAGGCATTTCGTGAGTATCTGAAAAAACTTCCCCCTGATAACACAATACCGCCAGCTCTTACTGATGAGCACGTACCGTTATATATACGAAGGCTGGAATACTATCGTCTGCTTTATCGACCAAAGCAGACAGAATCATATTGAAAAAAACGGTGAACGGTTCGCGAAATCCTTTCGCGGGTCGTGAGGCGTTGGACAAGCGAAGCGCGTCAGTTTTTCCGGCTCTTACCCGTGACAGGTTTCTCCACCAGTTTATCTTCCAGTGTCACAACTTTCTGATACACCGCCGCTGTGGCGTTGTAGTTCCTGTCGAGTATTGTTTTCATTCCCCATCCGAGCACACAGAACATAACCAGAAAAGCCACTGACACCCCACCCAGCCATTTCCAGCTATACCCTTTAAGGGTGTTGTATTCCTGCACGATATTGCTGTGAATTGTCGCAATATCCCTGTTCAGGGCATCCGCGTTTGCCTTCATGTTTGCGACTGACTCTTCCAGCCGCTGAAAATCCTGGCTGATGCGCTCACCTATCAGTCCTGCCACGTCCAGCTTCTGCACCTCATTTCTGACTTCATCCCTGACCTGTTTTGCCACACCGTCAGAAATATCCCGATATCCGCGAAGAGTTTCCCTTGCCACAGCCAGAGAATCAGCAACAGCTTTCTGTTGCTCCATTGCGGTATGTTGCAGATGCTCCACCGATAACAGGAGCGTGAGTAATTTTTCTTCTGTGCTGGCCATGTTCAGAATCCCATAGAAAATCCACGTGACGGTGATTTAACCCGTTCAGGTGCAGTTCGGTTCTGTCTGCTCACTCTGTCTCTCATGTCAAAGCCATGCTCCCGCGCAACATCATGTTGCAGCCTTCTGACCAGTTCATGTTGCTTAACCGGAGTGTCCAGCCATTCCCTGATGTCATGCCCGACCGTTCGCGCCTGTTCAAGATGGCGGGAATAGTCCGGTTCAGACCGTTTTTGCATGATGTCATGACGCTGGGCATCATCAAGCCGTCCGGCAGCTTCAAAACCCAGATGCACTTCGGGACGTCGTTCAATGCCCTGTTCTTTCAGCGTCCGGCAGTCAATGAAGCCCCTTTCAAAGCCATGCTTTCTCATATGTTCGTTGTGCTTCACCTCCCAGCGTTTTCGCAATTCCCGCAACTGCTCTTTTTGCTGAGTGAGAGTCAGGCTTCCGGAATCCTTTTTCGCACCTCCCCGCTCGGGATACCTGGCGTTATAGCGCCGGAAATACTGTTCCGGTGTACGTTCAATGCCATCATTCACACGCTGACTCATCATGATATGCGCATGAGGCTGTTCGCCGCCGTCAATGCTCGCTTTCGGATTGTGAATGGCAAAACTCCAGGCGTGCCGTTCGCCAGCTTCCTGACGTACAAAATCCTGCACCAGTTCAAGGCGCTGTTCCGGTGTCAGTTCACGGGGTAATGCAATTTCAAGTTCCCTATAGGTCGAACCGTTCGCACGTTCAAACTGGTCAGCCGCCTGCCAGAAATGGGAAGGATTATCCCTGGCCCATTCCGGCATGTTTCCGTGTGCGGAATATTCCAAATCCTGACGGTCGCGGTATTTCTCTTTGCGCTCGATGTAATCGGCGTGGTTTGCAGCCTGCCCCTTGCCACCAAATTTAACGCTGAGGTGATAGGTTGCCACGGTTTCAGCCCTCTGCAGGAGCGCACTGTTTCTCGACGAAGGAGAGAAACATATAAGTGCGCTTCCTTCTAATTTTACGAATTAGCACGGAAGATACCCCCTGCACCCGCCGACCGCAAGCGATATACTGCACGACCACAACACACCGCAAAAAAACACCAGGGAGCATCACGAACATGCGCATCAGCAACATCGAATGGCTGAAGAAACGGATCGGATTCATCAGGAAGCTCGGAGAACAGACCGCACGACAGAGACAGATTATTGACCTGATCGACAACGAAGCCGGACTCACAGAACAGGAACGCAAACTTCTCCACGTACTGGCAACAGCGGAAAAAAACGACTTACAGGCACAGGAGAGCGAACGAAAACAGGCGGTCCAAAAACGAATCGAGGGAAAAAAACAACGACGGGAACGCAATCACCGGCTCTTTCTCGCGGCTGGGCTACTGATCGAAGCAGGACTGGTAGACACAAAAACAGGCGAGCTATGCTATAAAAAAGACAGGATATTACAAGCACTTAAGGAACTTAAGTACGATCTGGAGACATCCCCAAACCCAGACGCGTAAGTGCCTCCATCCGTGTTCCGATTCCCTGGTGCTTCCTCGCTCATTCGCTCGCTACGCTCGGTCATGAGACTGCGGCGAGCACTACCACCACAATCACGCGGAAAGCCGCGCCATTGCAGGGCTGAACGGGGAAAAACGGCAAAAAACCTGCTGCTCAAAAAGACGCCAGAAAGGCGCTGTTATCTGATATAGGCTTATTTGGTCTACTCTACGAGACCTCGTTTTTTCAGTTGGTAATACCAGGCGCGACTGATCCCTAATGCCTCCCACGGTTTCAGCGTGCGTGCAGATGTAGCTACTGTGCTGCGCTTAGACTTAGAACCGCCCTTGCGACCGCGTGCAGCCTGAATTTCTGGCGTGTGCGTATCAGCCACATACTGTGCGAAAGTTTCCGGCGTGAAGTTCCTGTGCGTGTATTTCGCAATGCTCTTGCCAATAGCCCGACATTCAGCCAGTGAAAGCGGAACGGGAAGCGATGCATTGTACATTTCGACACGCTGGATCACCGCTTCAAGCCACTGTGAGAACGCTGGCCAGCCCTGACGAATCGCCCTGTAAGCCCATTTGCGCGTCATTTCGAACAGGTGGCAGTTTCGCCCCATCCCGTAATGTTTATCGATGCTACGACGCTCTGAGGCGCTCAAATCGAGATAATCAGCCAGTTCATCGAGGGTATAGGCTTCCTCGCGCCACTCCATCACCAGCCATTCCAGGTGGAACGGATTTTTGCAAATCAGGCCGCTGTAGTTCACATCCGCACAAAGTTTCTCACACAGCGAACGTTCAACCGCTGCGGCATATTTCAGCGCCTTAACCGAGGCATCAGGCGCGGTTCTCACGGCGATGTTGAGTGCGTAGAGCAGGTGAGCGTGTCCGTTCACAGGATTTTTAACGGTGATGTTCGGCGCGGGAGCGTTCCGGTCGCTCCAGTCAATCGCAGCCCCCTCGCGGTCAACGTCAAAAACCAGCCAGAACTGTGCATGAGGCTGGTTCTGCTGTATGTACCGTGCAAGAAGCGCGCGCCCTTTGCCGGAGATACGAAGGCCGAAAGCGAGATCATCCGTGTGATAGGGACGGTGGGGTAAATTTTCTTCGAAGTATTGAAGCGCGGCGCTCATGTGTTACGATTCCTTCCAGGTTATCGACCGACATCGCCCCTGTATTTTCGTGAAAGTCTTGGCGGATAGACACGAATTTCAGGGGCGTTTGTTTTTCAGTCGCTTACACTACCCCCAACGACAAAACCTGTCGAGCCTTCCCGCAAATCCGATCCATTTACCATAACTCCCGTTGTACGTACCCCTTAAAACGCCCTCAGTCGCTTTCTGGCGCAAAAAACGCAAAAAGACAAGAAAACACCAGGCCAAACCAGAAAAACGCGTCAGAATCGTTTTCAGGGCGTTGCATAACTATGCACGAAAGCGATGTGCGATCGGTTTCGTGCGTTCTGAACACCGAACGGCTCAAAACGACAAGTTTTCTCCCCTGGTGCGTGGCGCTCTGACGGGGTTTCCTGTTTCCAAACTTCACATCTCGCCAGGACAAAAAAAACCGACCTGGGGTCGGTGGCAAGAATCAGAGTCTATGGGAAATATTTTAGTTATCGGATGCTCAATATTCACAAACGCAAAAAATGCCTCAGTGATGCCCTAAAACAACCTTTCCAGAAGGAGTCCGCGCTTTACGATGCACGGAAGAGATAAAAAACCCCACAAAAGTGGGGAACCAAGAGAAACAACAATTACAGGTTGTTGGTTGTGTTCGAACAACGATGAAGTAGCTACGCTAAATAATAATTACCGTACAGGCCCTACATATTCAACACTAAATTTAAGACCCTGACGAAGGATTTATAAATGCACGAAAACACATAGACAGACAAATTCACTAAATTCATACACAAAAACAAGTGTAGTTTTCTAAGTAAATTAGATTCGACAACCAATTAGTTTATCCACATCGCATTCCACTCTTGCTACACCAATCACATTTCTTGATATGTAATAGCAGAAAAAATAAAACCAGACACCAATAGACCAAAAAACAAACATTCAACAAGAAACATTTTGAACAATATCACAAAACTGTCACAACCATCATCAGACTATTGAAAAAAACTGGTTGCTTGGGGGTTTGAGGCCCAACCGTACGAGATCGTACGCTAAGTTCATTTTTTGAGCAGAAGAGGTGAGTAAAGAAAACGAGGGTTTTATTTACTCTTCCCGTCAATGCCAGTAGCCATGCGGTTTCAGGGACTTTCAGTGTTAATAAACTCGGTAATCAAATCAACGTAAACCTGCCTAACAACGCCACGACTTTATTGACTTAAAATCATATAGTTAGCTTCTTAGCGTACGTTTCCGCTCCATTGGGCTTCAAACCCCATATGCAGCGGCTGAACGAATGGGAGAACGCCTTCGTGGAATTGCAGAAAATGTTTTCGCTTACGCAACGGGACAACGCGATGCTGAACGGGCGAGTCATGCAGTTGAGTCAGCAGGTGCAGCACTTGAGCGAGCGGACAGAACGCTTGAGCCAGTTATACAGCGAGAACAGGAGATAAGGGATGAACGGCTGATGCAGGAACGCGAACATGAGTTATCTCTGGAGCGGGAGCGTCAGCCGGAAATCCAGGAGCGGACACTGGATGGCCCTTCGCTGGGATGGTGAAACCATGAAAAATGACGTGTTCAGTGGATTAAGGCGGGCTAATGTGGCCTGTAGCATCTGGTTGCATAGGTATTCATGCGGTTAAAATTTATCAGGTGCGATCGCGGCAGTTTTTCGGGTGGTTTGTTGCCATTTTTACCTGTCTGCTGCCGTGATCGCACCGAACGCGTTTTGGCGGTGCGTACAATGCGACGTTATGGTAAATGGAGCGGATTTTCAGGAAGGAGTGATACTAACAACTCGAACACTGTGCAAATAATGATTTTTTTAAAATATCGGTAACGATAATAAATTATTTCGTTTTACGCCGGTAATAAATATAATGTAGTTTCAGTATATAAAAAAATATATGAGGTGTCTTGTGGGAGCTTTCATGAATCTTCAACAACGTATAAATAAACTACCACAATTATCATCCAGTTTTTCATTTGGAAAAGATATTGATAATATTCATTCATTTATCTTTAACGAAACTTCTAAAGATAAAATTGAAGATTTACTAAGAAAATGGGTGTCAGGCAATCAGCCCTGTGTATTTGGTAAATTGGCAAGCAAGAAAATTAAAGGGCTTGATTTCCATTTATCTATTGTAAATAGCCCCCAACTATATAATGATGATGGTCATTTGTTTGATTTTTTGCGTAATGAAAGAGTTCGTTTTAAAGAACGCGCAAGAAGAGGAGAGGTCAGTGCGCATCTCATTTATTTTATTCATCCACAACTTGCCTTTGCTCGTCCATCAGAAGAGTTAGTGGACATACAAAAATATATTTGTTCGCTGCATATGCCAGAGTGCTATCCAATAAAAGAGGATGTTATTTATACTGAAAGCGTACCATTTCAGGATAAAGATGGGCTAAAAATATATAAGGCTGGTGTTAATGTTTTTTACTCTTCTGCTCATAGAACAAGAAATCATGATAGAAGAATACCAGGGGGAATACTTATTTCTGTAAATGCCCCGGGGCATTTTATGAGGCTGGCGATAGAAAAAGGTTTCTATAAAGATCAAGAACAAGCGTTAGCGGATATTCGTAACATGACTATTCAGTCTGTTGGTAAGGGTGGGTATTCACATCCGGAAGGGATTTCTACAACATGGCATTCAGAATCTAATTTGGATCGTTTTGGATGCCCAGTGCACACCGGTAATAGTTCTTATTACAGCGGTTTTTATCATACTGATGTATTAATTCCAGGAGAATTAACTAAGGATGAAAGATTGCTCCATGAAATAGAAAATAGTGATCCAATGATCTTCAACTGGAATGTATTGTTTTATGTTTCATTAGAAGAGTTTCCTATAGATGATCCTTATTATGGAGAGTTTATTGGTATTCCTGTAGATGATGCATCTATGTTTTTTAACTCCTTTCAACCAAGGAAATTTGAAAACAAACCCCTTTATGAGAAAGAGGATGATTAATATGATTAAAGGAATGCTTTTTGCTTTTTTAGCAGCGTTCTCATGGGGGGCAGCTATCGTAATGAGCAAAAAAGGAGTTGAAGAACTAGATGCCGGAGGGGTGTTTTTCTGGCAGATTTGTAGTGCAGTAATACTATCTTGGATAGTTCTTTTTATAAAAAGAAAAAAACTCCCATTAAACTCAAAAGCGATACTTGCTTATGCGACAGGCGTTTTTGAACCATTCTTAGCGTATACTTTTACACTCTACGGACTTTATTTTATTTCAGCAGGAAGCGCATCAATTATTTTTTCACTTGAATCAGTGTTTATATTGGTGTTGTCTGTTCTTATTTGCTCAGTTAAAATTAATTCCCCGCAATATTTTATATTGTTCCTTATAGGTGCAATTGTTGGCAGTATTTTGGTAGCCTTGCCAGACATCAGTAATGGATCGAATAATATTGTTGGATATTGTCTTGTTGTTGCCGGTGTGTTATCGGCAGCATTTTATGTTGTTATATCGTCTCGCCTTATTAAATCGTTTGAGCCTATCACATTATTGAGCGGACAGTTGACATTCTCCCTTATACTGTCATCGCTCTTTATTTTTATATCTAAATCATCAATTTATCTTCCGTTGGAATCCGTGATTATTGTTTTTTCATCTGGAATATTACAATATTTTTTAGCTTTTTGTTTTTACTTGAACTCCTTGCGTTGGCTCCCAGTTCATTTGGCAGGGATAATGTTGTACTTTATTCCGCTAGTTGCATTATTTTTGTCATGGTTGTTTTTGGATGAACAATTCACATTCTTACAGGGGGTAGGATTTATTGTAACTGTGCTAAGTGTATATTTTCTTAACAGAAAATACTCAGAGGAGTAACATTCTGTTCAGGATTGCCCCCCGGCCTCCATCGATACCGTGCCAAATGCACGTAAAAAACGGGAGCGTTTCTGGTGTCGGAATGTAACCAAGGGGGTCAGAGGCGCGCTAAAACGCTCTCAGGGGAGTCAAATAGAGACGTTTGTAACAAAAAGATCAAAGGATCCTCTTGAGATCCTTTTTTTCTGCGCGTAATCTGCTGCCTGTAAACGAAAAAACCGCCTTGCAGGGCGGTTTGATCGAAGGTTAAGTCAGCTTGCAGACTGCTTAACCAGGTAACTGTCTTATGCGAGACGAGTCACCAAAATTGTTCTTCTAGGGGTTTGAGGCCCAACCGTACGAGATCGTACGCTAAGTTCATTTTTTGAGCAGAAGAGGTGAGTAAAGAAAACGAGGGTTTTATTTACTCTTCCCGTCAATGCCAGTAGCCATGCGGTTTCAGGGACTTTCAGTGTTAATAAACTCGGTAATCAAATCAACGTAAACCTGCCTAACAACGCCACGACTTTATTGACTTAAAATCATATAGTTAGCTTCTTAGCGTACGTTTCCGCTCCATTGGGCTTCAAACCCCTAAATGGTCTTACAGGGCGATTCGTCAGGGCTGGCCAGCATTCTCACCGTGGCTTGATGCAGTGATTCAGCGTGTCGAAATGTACAACGCATCGCTTCCCGTTCCGCTTTCTCCGGCTGAATGTCGGGCTATTGGCAAGAGTATTGCGAAATACACCTACCGCAAATTCTCTCCTGAAGGCTTTTCCGCGGTACAGGCTGCTCGAGGTCGTAAGGGCGGTAATGCAAATTCATCAGAAAATCAGGCTATTAAAGGTCAGAAATCAAAGCGTGTAGCCGTTGCCACATCGGCACGAACTCTGAAGCCGTGGGTGACGTTAGGGATCAGTCGTGCCACATACTATCGAAAACTAAAATGTGATCCAGATCTCGCAAAATGAGACCAGATAACAAGCCTTATCAGATAACAGCGCCTGTAGGCGTTTTTTTGAGCGGGTAGGTTTGGGGTGATTTCCCGTGTTTCGTTTGGCAATGGTTTTAGCGTCTGTGTGTGAGTGGTGGTTGTGCTCGCCGCAGTCTCAATGACCGAGCGTAGCGAGCGAATGAGCGAGGAAGCACCAGGGAACCGGAACGTGAACGGAGGCTCTTACGCACTGTCTTTGGTGAGTAGCTCTTTCCCGCGTTTTTCCCATTCCTGCCATTTTGGATGGTTGCGCGGTAGCTCTGCGATTCCTGCGAGTGCGCCTACCAGTTCGGCAGCACTAAACTTTGGTTTTCCGGTTTTGCTGTCCACCAGTCCTGCCACAATCATGAGGCCTGCGGCCTTGTAGAGTTCATGATCCCGCGCCTTTCGTTCCGCCCTTGCGGCTGCCTTCCGTTCTGCCGCTATTATTGCCGTTACCCTGGCTTTTGCTGCGGCTGCTTTCTCTGCGGTTTTTTCTGCCCGTATCAGTGCGGACAACGTTTTTTCATCCGTCGTTGTTCGGTTTTTTTTCTCTGCCAGTAACACAAGTAATCTTTGCTGCTCTGACGGTGATTTCAGTCCGTTGATATAGGCAATTTTTGCACTTAACCACTCTTCACGATTTGTCATTCTTACCTCTGCACTTTTGCCGTTAATGTGAGTTGTTATTGTGCATAATATCACCTTGTCTGCCTGCGTGTGAGACCTTAAAATCATCCCTGATTAATTCAGGGATGCGCACTTAGACGTTTCTCTCCTTCGTCGAGAAACAGTGCGCTCCTGCGGAGGGCTTAACGGCAGATGGCAAGCTACCATTGTACAGTTAAAACTGGAGCAAAAGGCGTAGCCTTAAAACATGCTGATTATATTTCTAGATCCGGCGAATATAAGAACTACAAATCGCGGGAGGATCTGGAATTTTCGTCATCCGGTAACATGCCATCATGGGCGAAGAAAAATCCCGCAGAGCTATGGAAAGCAGCAGATGAATTTGAACGAAAAAACGGGACGGCATACCGTGAAATTGAGATCGCATTACCGCGAGAACTGACACGCGAACAACGGATAGAACTTGTTGAAGATTTCGTGCAAAAGGAGCTTGGTGATCGCCATGCCTATCAGTACGCGATCCACAATCCGCCAGGTGCAATCGACGGAAAGGAACAACCACACGCACATATCATGTTTTGCGAGCGGATTAATGATGGTATTGAACGCGATCCGCAGCAGTTTTTTAAACGTGCCAACAGCAAATCACCGGAGCGGGGAGGTGCAAAAAAGGCACGCTTTGGTGAGACACCACAAGAGCGAAAATCAGCCTTGGTTGCGCTACGTTCTCACTGGGCTGATGTGCAGAATGAACACCTTGCGCGGCACGGCCATCAGTCGCGCGTTGATCATCGTTCACTGAAAGAACAGGGTATCAAGCGCACACCGGAAGTTCATCTTGGTCCCGTTCGTGTTGCTGTTATGAATGCTGATCAGGTTTGTGCAATTCTGGCACGGAGAAACGCGGAACGGGAGAAGCTAGAAGCAGAGCAGGAACGGGACAGCATCATTGACCTTAAAACGACCTTGAAGGAAGCGTTAGCTGAACGGGATAACATACCACCAAGCCTGGATGAGCTTGGGGCAGAATTGAAGGCGTTTGTTGAAAGCTCGTTTGATGAACTCAATGAGGTAATGCAGCTTAATTCATTGATTAACGGTGCGCTGGACTCAATGATGAAGCAATTCCAGGTGGAAGAGGAGCGGAAGTTGCAACAGGAACGACTAATTGAAGCCGAAAAGCAAAGAGACCTGGAGAGGGAAAGAGAAAGAGTGCGCCAGCGTGCGTATTCCTCACCAGCACCATCACGTTCACGTGATTATGGTATGAGCCGTTAAGCACTGGAGGTTTTTATTTTATGCAATTGGATGAACATTCAAGAAAAATTGCTGCTCTTGTTGCGTATAATGATAAACAAATAAAAGAAATGAACAGGCTAATTACTCTGCTTAATGAAAGAGTGAATGACTTAAATACCTTTACAAGTACTCTTGAACGTGAAGGTAAAGTTGTTTCTGGAATTTCTTATTCCTTTAGGGATAGTGTGTCTAATGTTAAATTTTATATTAATAAAGGAATGGATGAGGCATCTTGTAAATTACAGAAATCAGTCTCAGATACACTAACGTCATTACTCCGCGAAAAATTATCTTTCACTCTCAATGATGTAAAGAAAGAGTGGGTTGATTTCGAGGAGCAAACAAGTAAAGAGATAAAGGAATCATTAAAGCAGACGACCAGAGAGGCCGAAGTTGCGACAGGTATAATTAGAAAAACAATGGAGAAGTATACAGTAACAAGGATTGTCGAAAAGGTAATTGTGTTGATTGTATTATTTTTATTGCTAATGATCGCTCCTGTTTTCTATGCTGAATATCTCAAAATGAATATTAGTTCGCTAATGGAAGAACAGAAAAAACATGAATCCATGTTAAAAGAATGGAAAGAAAAAGCTCCATTGGCCGAGTTCTCGAAGTGTGGAGATTATCGTAAAGCATGCGTGTTAGTTGATGACGAAAGCGGATATTA
>OBZP01000266.1_pt1 | contig 12797 bp, 14 predicted proteins | sample 1476991 | NCBI WGS metagenome assembly OBZP01 (sample SAMEA2580255, study PRJEB22360) | human gut metagenome | biome: human gut; feature: human-associated habitat; material: faeces | place: Denmark | collected 2008/2010 | reverse complement strand
CCGACAATAACGGCCGATTGGCGATGACCGTGAGCCGGGAAACCGCCGTCACAGCCAAAGACTCCACGCAAAGCAGCGGACTGGACATTAGCCTCGCGGCCCTGCGCGGCGTCATCGACCTGTACAACCGCACCGACGCCGTCACCCGGCAGACCATCGCCGACAATCCACAGGCCGCGCTCAGCCGGAACTTCTGGAACAGCGTCGGGCAGAACGTCGACATGACCCATGAGACGACGCTCACGCATTTCCAGCCTGACGCGATCGCCCGATACTATTACGCGCTGCTGGCCATGTCCTGCATGATGGCCATGGGATACTCCATCAGCACAGTCGCCGCCGCACAGGCGAACCTGTCCGCGCTGGGCATACGGCGGACCGTAGCGCCGCTGAGCCGGGCCAAACAGCTCGTCGCGGGCTTCCTCTCCTGCTGGCTGTGCTCGTCGGTCGCCCTGTCCATCGCATTGGCCTATATCCGGCTCGCCTGCAACGTCTCGCTCGGCGGACGCGAACCGGCAGCGATTTTCGCGGTCATCATCGCCTCGTTCATGACCAGCTCAGCAGGCACCCTGCTCGGCGCGGTACCGAAGCTTTCCTACGACACGAAATACGGTTTGTCGAGCGGAATCGCCTGCATATTGTCGCTGTTCACCGGACTGTACGGCGGCTTCGCCATGCAGATCAGTGACTGGATAGCACGCAACGCGCCCATCCTCGGCACCATCAACCCCGCGCAACAGGTGACGAACCTGTTTTACGACATTTTGTACTACGACAGCTACCAGCCGTTCATCACCACTTGTGCCATTTTGCTGGCGATGAGCGCGGTATTCCTCTTGGCTGGCATCGCAATGCTGAGGAGGCAACGCTATGAACACCTGTAAAGCCACATTGCGTGTACTGTTCTCGCACAGGGCCTACCTGTTGATTTACCTCGTGTTCGTGGGCATCATGATGCTGTCTATCAGCTGGTCGATGCTGTCTGGCACATCCGATTCCGCAGCCGCGGCATTCGAGCCGGCCAAAATGCGTGTCGCCGTCATCGATCGAGACTCGGACAGGGGCGGCATCGCGTCATCGATGCGCACATACCTGTCGGATTCCAGCGAACTGGTGAACGTTGACGATGCTAGTGAAACTCTGCAACAAGCCGTCGCCTCGAACTGGGTGGATCTGATCGTCATCATCCCCGATGGTTTCGCCGACGATTTCATTGATGCCGCGGCGACAGGCGAGAATCCACCAAGCGTGGACACGGTCACCAGCTATACGTCCGGCGCAGGCTCGATGGCCCGGATGAACGTCATCGGGTTCCTTTCACTCACGCGTACGGCACTGATTGGCTCGCATACGACGGTCGATAGTGCGGCGCTCGCAGCTATGGCCGGCATCGACATTGGAGACACTGCGGGTGATTCGTCTGAAGATGGCATGGGCGGGTTTGGTGAATTCTCGAATCAGGACATGCTTGATATGCTGCCGGCCGGTCAGATTGAGAAACCCAGCGTCGGCGATCTGTTCGAGGCATCGAAAGCGGCTGCCGCATCGGCGAGTGACATGGACGCGAACCATAAGGTCGCTGTGATCGACACGGCGAGCGCGGACGCGGAAAGTGCTTCGGACACGGCGGCCAGCGGATTCGGCAACACCATGAAAACCGCGCTGCATCCGCTGTTTTTGGCGATGACCGTCTGCGGATCAATGATTCTGGGCACATTCACCACCGGGGAGGTTCGCCGTCGTCTCACCGCATCCCCGCAACGTATGTCGTCGATGGGACTCCAGCGGTTGCTGACGCTCAGCGGATTCGCGCTCGTCGTATGCGTCGGCTATCTGGTGCTCTCGATCGGTCTGATGATGGCGGCGGGGCTCGATCCGTTGCACCTGAGCGTCGGGGGAGTGCTGATGACGTTCGGCGCGACCTGCGTGTACGCGCTGATGACCGTCGCCTGCGGATTCATGCTCAGCGAGTTCGGGCTCTCGGAAGAGGCGGCCAACGGGTTCGCCAACATCTTCGGCCTGCTCATCATGTTCACGTCGGGCGTCGCATTGCCGGTTGACATGATGCCCGGCGTGATGGTGACCATAGCCAAGTTCCTGCCCGGCTGGTGGTATTGCACCGCGATCGACAACGCGCTCGGCTCCGGCACGGCGGAGGAAACCGGCATAAGCGTCGCCGGCTGGGCCGGCTCGCTGGGATTGGTCGCACTGTTCGGCGTGATGTTCATCTGCATCGGCCTGGCCGCCGGCCGGTTCCGCCGCTCCCGCCCCGCCCTGGCCGCGCCCGCCACCACGCAGCTGGCCGAGTGAGAAATCAGCCTTTCAACCGATACCGCTGCACCGGGTCATCGGCGAACTTGACTCGGGCGACCCGCCCTTCCTTCATCAGCTCGCGCATGCCGGACGTGGCGGCCAGCGGAGTCAACTGCAGTTCGCGCATGATCTCCTTGACGCTCATCGCCGAATGCCGCTCCAGTACGGTCATAATCGCCTTGACCACGTCGCCCGGCGAACTGTTCGCCATCGTGCGTTGCTTGGTGATGGTCATCGTGAACGTGTTGATGTCGTTGCGCGTGGTCGCCGGCTCGATGCCGGCCTCGCGCAACGCGGCGGCGATGCGCTGGTAGCCGTCGCCGCCTTCTGGGTTCACAAACCCGCCGCCCGGATACGGCGTGGACTCCAGCAGCGTGAACAGGAACTGGTTTCGGGTGGAGACGAACGGCGCGCCCGTCACCGGATGCGGACTCGCCAGCACATCATGTGTCACCATGCCGTACAGGCCACCCGGATTGGTGATCTCGATGCGATCGGTGAACACGCTGATATGCACCTGCGTGCCGCGCGCATCGGGCGAATAATCACGGTGGGTGAGCGCGTTCGCAATCGCCTCGCGCAACACGAGCGGCGGATAATCGGGCTTCTTCGCGCCAATCCAACGCATCAACGAGTCGACCGCATCGTCGATCATCACCGGAATCGAACCGACCACCGACTTCGAGGCGACCAATCGCTCGTCGCCCCGGAACACATCGTCCCGGCTCGTCCCCGGAAACACGGCTATCGAAATGCCGAGCCGCGGATAGAACTTCTGCGGATAGCGGCCCAACGCCAGCAGTCCGGCCAAGGTGGGACGCAGTATTCCGCCGACCTCCGACTCGTCGGAATCATCATGGCGCAACACCTGCAGATCCAGCAGCACATCGATGCCATCTCGGTCGGCGAACACGCGCGGATGCTGTTCGCGCACGCGCGCCAACAATCCGGCAACAAGCTGCGGGTCTAGGTCATCGGTCGTGGCGCCGGGCACGATATCCAGATCGTATGTGGGCTGCAGATGCTCCTCGATGAGCCGGTCGACCTCATAGGAGGTCATGCGCCGGTCGCCGTCGCCGGTGCGGATGAACGAGCCGCCGTGCGGTCCGAGCGCGGTGGTGAAGCAGGGCTTATCGCGCGGCAGCATTTCGTCGATGCGCGCGAACACCAGATTCGCGCCTTCGAACGGGCAGGTGACGATCACGGGCCGCACCACCGGCGTCATCTTCTCGCACGCCTGGCTCAGCGCCTCCTGCATGGCGCGCGCGTCGAATCCCTCGACCGGCGTGAACCCGTTCTTTTCGGACAGGCCAAGGATGATCCAGCCGCCGGAGCCGTTGGAGAACGCGGACAGCGTATCGGTGATGGTCGAGGAGATCTTGCGCTTGCATTCCTTGACCTCGCACTGCTGCGTATCGTTGCCGATCAGACGCATGAGTTCGATCAGCTCAGTCATTTTGGCAGTATAGTCATCGACCATGGCGGCCTCCTTGACACCATTGTGCCCCATAATCCGCCGCCCGCTCGCCTCCAGCCCCGCCGGTTCACCCCAATTCATCCAGAATTCATGGGTTACTGGTCAAAGTACGAATGATTGCCGAGAGGCTGTCGTATATGCGCAATAGCGGCTGCAAACTTGTTGCGCCAGAGCGTTCAAGTCTTTTAGCAAAGTCGGGAATGTTTATCGGTGGCCGATGTCGAGAATCGATAAGCTCACGTATGGCGTTAGCCGTGGCTTCCGGATTTCGTCTAAGTAATACACAGAGCAAATCATCCGGCGTGATGACCTGAATGGAGAAAGAGTCAAGCAGTTTCTGGGGAAAATCCTTGATATTGCGCGTGGCCAGTGCGTCTGCTTGTCCCTGTGCCGCAGCCGCAAGTACGTGACGATCATCCGGGTCAGGCAGATCGAATTGGCTCCATTCCGATTCCTCAACATGTATGGAGGATTCGGGGAATGCCTGGTCCATCATTATCAGTCTTTTTCGGAAGGCTTGTTGTGCGGCGTCAGGCAGTGTTCGGGAGGCGGCTTCCTGTGCTTCTTGTAATACGTTAGGCGACCACAGGGGAAGAAAAAGGTCATGCTCGGCCAAGGTGAGCAGAACATCGGTCAAGGTGATGGAATAGATGACATTGGCATCAAGAAACACCGACAGCATCGGCCCGTACTCTCCTTACCTCCGATACCGCATGCATGGCTTCCTGCGGGGTCGGCTCGGGCAGGTCGTACAATTCGGCGTCTTCCCCGACGCCGATCATTTGGCTCAGGGCGCAATCCTTGGTGTGTTTCGAGGCTCGCTTGTATTCAAGCAGGTCTTCCAGCCGGATGCGACGGTGATTGGACGGACGTGAAAAAGGAATAAGTCCTTTATCAAGCAGTCTTATCAGTGTTTGCCGCGAAATGCCGAGCATTGCCGCCGCCTGTTCGGTAGTCAGATCTTGTTCGGTGGCACTGATCATTACACTTTTGCCTTCGGCGAGAAGGATGGCCGTCTGCCTGACGGCGTCGCAAAGCTGCGAAGGTAGGGGAGTCTCCACGCCGCTGGCATCTTTGATGAAGATCCGCTCATCAAGAAATCGTGCGGTGAATGCCTCCAATGTCGTCATGTCGTCAATATTGATGGATGGAAGGATTGTTCGTGGAATGGTGAGTTTGTCGGATTCTGCCATGGTGACCTCCTTTTTATCTATCACAGTATAAAACGTCCAAAGCGACCAAAACACCTAAAACGTTCAAATTATGCGAATTGACGATGGTTATCGAGTTTTCGAATATGGGTTGCTACTGGCCGCTAACGAGGTCGAGGAGGGCGGACTATGTTGGGTGGCGTGGGAATCTTGCGTGTGATTTGATGCTGCCGTTGCTCCGATTGAGGGTATGTGGGCCAAGGGCCGGGTGAAGTTGGCGTCCGAGCCGAAGGGCAAGCGGTTCGGTTTGTTCGATGCCAAGGGTCGCGTGGTGGATATCGAGGCGCCGATCGGCCACGATTGGAAAGGCGCGAACGGCGTGAAGCCGATTCGTGCCGTCATGGTCGGCGATTCATTGGTGGCCGGATGTGGCGTGGACGACCAGTCGAAAGGCATTATGCCGCTGCTTGCCGCGCGCGTCGCAAGCGTACCGGTCGGCCGGTGGCCTGGCGTACGGTTGGCAAGCTCGACGCGACCGCTCGACGTGTGCGCTACCGGATGATCGGCGATATCAATGACCGGCCGGATGTGCTGATCGTGTGCGTGGGCGGCAACGACATGCTCGCCGGCCGTTCGGTGCGCGAATGGGCCGCAGGCCTCGCGCCGGTGCTGGACGCGGCCAAGAACAAGGCCGGCAAGGTGATGCACGCTTTTGCTGGTCGCTCCATCCACCACCGCTGCGAAATCGTCGGTGATGATCAGCCCGTCCTCGTTCAGCGACTGATCGGTCCGCTTACCTTGGCAGTGCTGTTCGATGATTCGCATAGTGGCCTCCTCTGATTCTCACTGTAGACCGGTTTACAAACCATCGAAATGGTGGGTATGCTGTTGCGGCGGATATGTTGGGGTTTGCTCGTGGGGGATTGGTATGCGCGGATTGTCGGTATTGAGCAGGGCGTTGCGATGGGCGTTGGTGGGTATGACGTTTTCGATGCTGTCCAACGCGATTTTCGAGGGGTCGGTGATTCCTTCGATTCTGATCGTCGGACTGCCGGCATGGGTGATCGCGTTCCGCAAGACGTTCAATCTGGTCATCGACTTCGCTTCTCCGGTATCCGCATGGATCGTGCAGCGGTTCGGCTCGTTCCGTTCGCTTGCGACCACGGAGGGCGTGGAAGGCGTACTGTGCCTGGCGGTCGCGCTGGTGCCCAACGGTTGGACGTATTGGAAGTGGCTGGGGCGGGGCCCCGCCTGTCCGGCGGCGAACTCGCGTGGCCTCCGAAGGGTGCGAGGGGGAGGGGGCCGGCGACGACGATGACATGCTCGTCAAGTACAGCGGCTACGTCGCCGTGATTGCCAGCGTGGCCGGTACGTTGCTGGGCCAGGTTGCCGGATCGGCCCTGGCCAACGCCTCCATCATGGCCATGCTGCTCACCTCGTCGGCACTGTCATTCGCCTGCGCGCTGACGCGATTCCGCACCCGCGAGTTCATGCCGGGATTCGGCAACGATGGTGCGGGCGGCGATGACGGTGACGGCTCCGACGAATCCACGGCGGCCGACACGCCACACGCGCCGCAGCGCACTCCGGTCACCCGCTCGACCCGGGTCAGACTGCTGATCGCATCGCTGCTGCTTGCGCTGATTCCGTCGCTGTGGGCAAGCTATGCGTTGCTGGGCATCGGCTCCCGGTACGGCAGCGATATGCTGACCGTGGTCTACGCATTCGGCGGCGTGGGCAGCATCGTCGGATCGTTTGTCTACATGCGGCTCTCCGCAAAACTCGGCATGCGCGCCGTGTCCGCCATCGGGGCAATCGCCACGGCGATTTCCCTTGCCGCCGTACTGGTTCCCGAGTTTGCCGTGCTGATGTACGCAGGTGTTGACGTTCGGCGAGGTTCCCAACCACATTGCTGTGTGATTGATGCCGCTCGATAGGCATGTCAGGCCGGACACACCACGGCGATGCCGAATGGGCGACGGGCCGACGACCCGCATCATCGCAGCAGCCGGGTTTTGCCATCCTTGACAAGCAGGGCCTGCCGGTTGGTGAGGGGCTTGAGACTGAGATCGGCACCATACCGGTCGAGAATGCGTTGTGCGGCGTGGCCCATGGCCGTTGCATGATGGTGGGGGACCACGCGGAAATCAGCCAAGCCCAATCCTGCGTAATCGGTGAGATCGGGGGCTTTGTCCGTGCGGTCCATGAGCTTGATATAGCCGATGTCAGGTGCCGTGATGACCGAGCCCGCGGACTCGCCGATGTACGGCGTGCCGGCGCGCACCTGCTCGATGATGGCCCGGTCAGCGCCGGTGCGGCGCAACTCCTGCAGGAGAAAGAACGTGTTGCCGCCGCCCACATAGATGCAGTCGGCCTCGGCGATGCTACGCGTGACGCGTTCGGCGGACCCGCTCGGCACATCTTCAACATCCAGTTGCTCCACCTCGAAACCGAGGCGTTGCAGCGCGCGTTTGCTCAACGCCGAGTGAACCGGCCCCCACGGTTCCACGGCGCTCGCCGTCGGGATGAACGCGACCCGCTTGCCTTGCGGATGCGGTTCGACTTCATGCACGGCGGACGAGGCGTTGCGGAATATCGAAGTCAGCAGCATCGTAACCATAAAAGCCTTCTTCACATATCGACTAGGCGACTATGCGGCAGTGTCGGCCTTGAATATACGGAAGTGTTCGTGCGTTCGCTCTGGGTATATCCGGCCTGATCAGCGGGACTCGGCCAATGTGATGCCGGCCGCCGTCATCTGTTTGCGGGCCGCGACACCGAGCTCCTCGCTGACCGGTACGGTCAGGTCCTCGAACACGGTGACCTCGAAACCGAACTTCCCGGCATCGAGCGCGGTGTCCTTGACGCAATGCGATTCGGCGATGCCCACCACATCCACGCGACTCACGCCGGCGGCCTTCAGCGCATTGGCCAGCGTCTTGCCGGCGGATTGCTCGGCCGCAACCTCCTCACGGGTCTGGATACGGTCGGTATTGTCCTCGATGCCCTCAAAACCGGAATATGCCGCCGAATACTGGCCCTTCTTGAAATGATGCTGGATATTCAGCGCCTTGATCGCCGTATGCAATTCGGCGTTCGGCGTGCCGGCCGCACCATGCTTCGGCCACGTGTCCACGAAATCCGGTTCTGCCGACCAGTGCGCGCCCGGCTCGATATGCCAGTCCTGCGTGGTTGCGATATACGCGTACTCACTGCGATGCGCGTTCACATAATCGGCGATCCGCTCGGCGACCGCGTTGCCGCCTTCGACTCCCAGTTCGCCGCCTTCACAGAACGTTGGCTGCATATCCACCACAATCAGTGCCTTGGTCATCATCATTCCCCCTATTGCCTTGGATTCGTTTTGAATATTGTCTCGAACTCGACGTGCGATTGCTCTCATCATAGCCATGCGCGGCCCTGTGGGAAACGTTCGGGCTTACACTGCAAGCAGCAATCGAATACAAGAACCAGGGGAGGGTGACCAAGACCATGCTGGACCATCTGACGTTGCACGTGAAAGACATCGACCGTAGCATCACATTCTACAAACAGGCGCTCGCACCGCTCGGCTATATCGTCAAGGCGCATCATGAGCCCACGCTCGGGTTCGGCGTGGATGACGGAACCCTGCACTCCGATTTCTACGTGTCGCCGATTGACGGGCCGGAGGCGGAGGCTTCGCCGGTCACGCCGGTCACACACATCGCGTTCCTGGCTGACAGTCAGCAAGCCGTGCAGGCGTTCCATGCAGCCGCGCTCGCCGCCGGCGGCCGAGACAACGGCGCTCCCGGTCCGCGCCCGTACCATCCCGGCTATTACTCCGCATTCGTGCTGGACCCGGATGGCAATAACATCGAAGCCGTCGTGGATTGGGCTCATTCGAACGAGTAAAAAACATATCCGTGTCGTGCCTCAGGCAGCATCGACGGCGTAGGCTCCAGCCAGTCGGATTTGTGGTCGCAACGGCGGTATAGGTCACATCACGCAAGCGTGACGGTGACGGTCTGCTCGGCGGTTTCGGTGCCGGTCCATGTGCCGGCTCTGCGGTTCCAATCCATGCCGTCCGCGTGCAGTGCATCAATGCCGTATTGATGCGCCTGTGTGACCAGCCACCCTGCCGTCTGCCAGCAAAGTCGAGTGCGGTTGTCGGCGGACAGGCCGTCCGGCAGCGTGATCGTCAACGTTGTGCTGGCCGTATTGGTCGCAGCGCCGTTGTTCGTGCCGGTTTTGCCATTTAGGGGCATAACCGAGACCTTGACATTCGGCAGTGTAGCGCTTATGGCGGCAACCAACCCGTCCGCGTCCGAGGAGGTTGCTGGCTCCAACGCGCACGTGACGCCCGCCGACCGTTCGCCGGTCAGCCCCGAGGCCCAAGCGCGTGCCATCGCATCCCATGTGGCATATAGTTCCGGGTAGCCTGAGCGCTGCACCTCCTGCGCGGCGTCCTCCACCGGAATCGTCTCCCAATCCGGCACCTGCAGCAGATGGTCGTAGAAGATGTTTGTCGCATAGGTCATGTCGGACACCTGCTCCGCCGTGCCCCAGCCTTGGCTGGGCCGCTGTTGGAACAGGCCGAGCGAATCCAAGTCGCCGTAGTCCAGATTCGTCAGCCTCGACTCCTGCATGGCCGTGGCGATGGCCACCGTCGCCGCGTGATCCGGCAGTCCGCGCGTGACGGCGATGTTCGCAATCAGCGCCGCGTTCTGCGCCTGATCAGGCGTCAAGGTGCGGCGGGCTCCGTCGGGCGACACCGCCGCGCAATATGCTTCCTCGGCCGTGCGCGCGGTCTCGTGAGGCGTGAATAGCCGTGGCAGCAGCGTCCATGCCGCGATCAGCGCCGCAACAACAAGTATGACGACTGCAATCAGCGCGCCCGCGCCATGGGAGCGGCGTCTGCCGCACCGCACCTGTTGTCCCATTGCGCCTCCAATATTTCGGTGTCATGGCTGACCGTGACCGGCTGGCCTATGCAGCATGCGAGATTTGCCGTGTTCCGGCTCGGCCGTCATCATGACAGCGTGGCATATCCACCTGAACGGCGGCTGCGCCATCACGCGACTTTGTGACAATTCTTCACGCTTCCTGACATCCGCGCAATCAGACCGGGGAATGATACACCGACATCTCTATTGCAAGTTCGACGCGGCTGATAAGTCGATTCGCAATCGTCTATTTGCGTTTCAAGGGGCTGATTTGCTCGTTCCGAGACATCCACTTCCGTTTCGAGGGGCTGATGTCCGAGTAGCGACAGCTCCAAAACGGCGAAATGACGTTGGCATGAAGCCATTCGTACTTGGGTTTTGGCCAATGACCAGCCCCTTGAAACGGAAGTGGATGTCCCCAAACCACGAAATCAGCCCCTCGAAACCGAGAATGGCGGTCGGGATTGCTCTGACACCAGGGGAGCTGCTGCCGCTATTGTGTGAAAGGCGATTTGTACCGGGTTGAAGGAGAGGAACACATGGCACAATTGCAGCCGTACTGCGCGATTGAGGGCAATGATGATGGATTGCCCGTCGTGTTCGTGCATGGCATGGGTGTGGACCATCGTTCGCTGATGATGCTCGACAAGGCGTTTGACGGCAATGATTCAATTCGCCGTATATATCTGGATCTGCCCGGTTTCGGCCGTACGCCGGCATTGCCCGAGCATGCCTGCGGGCTGCCGGAAATGGCGGATTGGCTGCAAACGGCCATTGACGGCCTTGTCGGTAAAGCGGCTCCATTCGCCATGGTCGGCAACTCGATGGGCGGTGCGCTTGTCCGCGAAGTATTGGCGCGCGAACCTCGCCGAGTGGCCGGTATGGCATTGATCGCGCCGGTCGTGGACCCACAGCATGCCGGCCGGCATGTGGCCGAACATGTGGTTGCACAGCCCAATCCCAAGCTGACGCACTCCTTGCCACAGGAACAGGTGTTCGATTTCATTACCATGGGCGTCAACCAGTCATTCGACGCGTGGCGGCGCTACCAACGGTTCATCCTGCCCGGCGTGGCGTTGTGCGACCGTGCGGCATGCGAACGACTGGATCAGCGTTATTGGCTGGCCGATAATCCCGAGGAAATGCTCGGCACATATGCGGGTCCGGTGCTCATCGTCACCGGCAAGCAAGACCAGATCGTCGGATACGAAGATCAGCAAGCCCTGTTGCCGCACTATCCCAACGCCACCTTCGTGACGCTGGACAATGCCGGTCACAACGCGCACATCGACCAACCCGAAGCCGTCATCACGCTCGTGCGCGAATGGGTGGCTCATATGGCGTTCGCTCCGTTGAGCTGACGGTCTGCTGACAGTCTGCCGAAGCCTATATGTATACGAGCGACCAATGCCGGTTGACGCAATACGCCTTGCAAGGTATATCGTTTTTCGATATAGTCATATCGATGTTCGCGGTGTCGCCAAAAAAAACGTCGGCACCTGAAAGGACCGGGCTATGAAAAACTACATGAACCGATGGGTGTTGCTCGCGTTGAAAGCCATCGTGATTCTGGTCTGGCTGGCCTGCCTATGGGGCCAACTATTCGCCGTACCGGGATTGAGCGGCGCGCTGGCCGGCCTCTACCCGAGCCAGACGTCGATGCGCTGGCCATATCTCATTATGGGCGTGCTGTTCCTGTTCTGCATCGAAGCGGCGTTCGTGGCCGTATGGAAACTGTTCTCCTTGTCCGGCTCGGGCGCGAACTCGAGCAGGTGATTTGAGATGACGATTCGCATCAATCTCGACGTCATGATGGCCAAACGCAAGATTGGCGTCGGCGAGCTCGCCGAACAAATTGGCATCACTCCCGCCAACGTGTCCATTCTGAAGAACGGACGTGCCAAAGCCGTCCGCTTCACCACGTTGGACGCCATCTGCAAGGCACTCGACTGCCAACCCGGAGACATCCTCGAATGGGAAGATGACGATTGATCGACACGCCACCGGCTCGAACTCATGGTTCAACTTGTAGTCTCTCCCAAAATCAATGATGCCCTATCATCCTGCAAGACGATAGGGCATCATCATGTGATTATGCGCAGCTGATATGTCGCGTTGTTATCACTCGGCGTCCGCGGCCGGTGCCTCCTTGGGCGCAGAGAGGAAGTGCTCCTCGCTGGGCAGCACGGTGTTCAGGATCACGGCCACCACGAACGCCACGGCGATGCAGTTCGAGGCGAAGATTTGTTGGAACAGTGCCGGGAACTGCGTGAAGATGTCGCTCACCTGGGTGAAGCCGATGCCGATGGTCAGCGAAAGCGCCGCAATCGTGATGTTGCGCTGCGTGAAGCCCGCCTCGGCAATCATCTGGAAGCCCGAAAGAATGATGTTGCCGAACATCATGATCGTGCAGCCGCCGAGCACCGCCTGCGGCAGCGAGTTGAACACCTCGGCGATGGCCGGCACGAAGCTCGCCAGCACCAGAATCAGTCCGCCGGAGAGAATCACCTTGCGGTTGACGACCTTGGTCATGGCCACCAATCCGATGTTCTGTGCGAACGAGGTCAGCGGCAGACAGCCGAACAGGCCGGATACGGTGGAGATCAGGCCGTCGCCGGCGATGGCGCCCGCGGTCTCGCGTTCGGTGGGCGTACGGTTCAGGCCCACCTTGGTCAGCGCGGCGGTGTCACCCAGCACCTCGACCGAGGAGACGACGTAGAGCAGGCCGATGGAGATGATCGAGCCCCAGTCGAACTCAGGCTTGAACGGCATGAACTGCGGCACGGACACGATGGCGAGGTTCTGGAAACCGGAGAAATCGACCTTGCCCATGCAGATAGCCGCCACATAGCCGACCACCAGACCGAACAGCACGGACAGCTGCTTGGCCGTGCCCTTCATCAACAGCTGGAACGCCAGGCAGGCAACCAA
>OBZP01000256.1_pt1 | contig 13004 bp, 9 predicted proteins | sample 1476991 | NCBI WGS metagenome assembly OBZP01 (sample SAMEA2580255, study PRJEB22360) | human gut metagenome | biome: human gut; feature: human-associated habitat; material: faeces | place: Denmark | collected 2008/2010 | reverse complement strand
CATTAAATATCGATATTCGCCGCTTTCAGAGCGTTCTCTTCAATAAACGCACGGCGCGGTTCAACGGCGTCGCCCATCAGCGTGGTGAACAACTGGTCGGCAGCAATCGCATCTTTAACGGTAACGCGCAACATACGGCGGCTTTCCGGGTCCATAGTGGTTTCCCACAGCTGTTCCGGGTTCATCTCGCCCAGACCTTTATAACGCTGGATGGAGAGGCCGCGACGGGACTCTTTCACCAGCCAGTCCAGCGCCTGCTCGAAGCTGGCTACCGGCTGACGACGCTCGCCACGTTCGATAAACGCATCGTCTTCCAGCAAGCCGCGCAGTTTCTCGCCCAGCGTGCAGATACGACGATATTCGCCACCGGTGATAAACTCGTGATCCAGCGGATAGTCAGTATCCACACCGTGGGTACGCACGCGAACAATCGGTTCGAACAGGTTTTGTTCGGCATTGGTGTGGACATCAAACTTCCACTGGCTGCCGTGCTGTTCTTTGTCGTTCAGTTCGCTGACCAGTGCGTTCACCCAGCGGGTAACGGTCTGTTCATCAGAGAGGTCAGCTTCCGTCAGCGTCGGCTGATAGATAAGCTCTTTCAGCATAGCTTTCGGATAACGACGCTCCATGCGGTTGATCATTTTCTGCGTCGCGTTGTACTCAGACACCAGTTTCTCTAACGCTTCGCCAGCCAATGCCGGTGCGCTGGCGTTGGTGTGCAGCGTTGCGCCGTCCAGCGCGATAGAGATCTGGTACTGATCCATCGCTTCGTCGTCTTTAATGTACTGTTCCTGCTTGCCTTTCTTCACTTTGTACAGTGGCGGCTGAGCGATATAGACGTGACCGCGTTCAACGATTTCCGGCATCTGACGATAGAAGAAGGTCAACAGCAGCGTACGAATGTGCGAGCCGTCAACGTCCGCATCGGTCATGATGATGATGCTGTGATAACGCAGTTTGTCCGGGTTGTACTCGTCACGACCGATACCGCAGCCAAGCGCGGTGATAAGCGTCGCCACTTCCTGGGAAGAGAGCATCTTATCGAAGCGCGCTTTCTCGACGTTGAGGATTTTACCCTTCAGCGGCAGAATCGCCTGGTTCTTGCGGTTACGCCCCTGCTTCGCAGAGCCGCCCGCGGAGTCCCCTTCCACAAGGTACAGTTCGGAAAGCGCCGGATCGCGTTCCTGGCAGTCTGCCAATTTGCCCGGCAGGCCCGCTAAGTCGAGCGCACCTTTACGGCGGGTCATTTCACGCGCGCGACGCGCCGCTTCACGGGCACGGGCAGCATCGATAATTTTGCCAACCACGATTTTCGCGTCAGTTGGGTTTTCCAGCAGGTATTCCGCCAGCAGTTCGTTCATCTGCTGTTCAACCGCCGATTTCACCTCAGAAGAAACCAGTTTGTCTTTGGTCTGGGAGGAGAATTTCGGGTCCGGCACTTTCACGGAAACGACCGCAATCAGGCCTTCACGCGCATCGTCACCGGTGGCGCTGACTTTGGCTTTTTTGCTGTAGCCTTCTTTGTCCATGTAGGCGTTCAGGGTACGGGTCATTGCCGCACGGAAGCCTGCCAGGTGAGTACCGCCGTCACGCTGTGGAATGTTGTTGGTAAAGCAGTAGATGTTTTCCTGGAAGCCATCGTTCCACTGCAACGCCACTTCGACGCCGATACCATCTTTTTCGGTGGAGAAGTAGAAGATATTCGGGTGGATCGGCGTTTTGTTCTTGTTCAGATATTCAACGAACGCCTTGATGCCGCCTTCATAGTGGAAGTGGTCTTCTTTACCGTCGCGCTTGTCGCGCAGACGAATGGAAACGCCGGAGTTGAGGAACGACAACTCACGCAGACGTTTCGCCAGAATTTCATATTCGAACTCGGTCACATTGGTGAAGGTTTCGAGGCTTGGCCAGAAACGCACCATGGTGCCGGTTTTTTCAGTCTCGCCGGTAACCGCCAGCGGAGCCTGCGGTACACCGTGTTCGTAGATCTGACGGTGAATTTTACCCTCGCGCTGGATAACCAGCTCCAGTTTTTGCGACAGGGCGTTTACTACCGAAACACCAACGCCGTGCAGACCGCCGGACACTTTATAGGAGTTATCGTCAAATTTACCGCCTGCGTGCAGAACGGTCATGATCACTTCCGCCGCCGATACGCCCTCTTCCGGGTGAATACCGGTCGGAATGCCGCGCCCGTCATCCTGTACAGAGACAGAGTTGTCGGCGTGAATGGTGACGATAATTTCTTTACAGTGACCCGCGAGCGCTTCGTCGATAGCGTTATCTACCACCTCGAATACCATGTGGTGCAGACCGGTGCCGTCATCCGTGTCGCCGATATACATACCCGGGCGCTTACGCACCGCATCCAGCCCTTTCAGGACTTTGATACTGGAGGAGTCATAAGAATTCGACATCAACGTTTCTCGCTCATTTATACTTGGGTTAATCCGTTATTTTACCCTTTTCCACGGTAAACATCTTCGAATTTTCGTCCGACATGTCTATAACGTGTTCAGCACTGATCGCGCTGACAAAGACCTGTGATTGCGTCGCTTTTAAGCGGCTGGCAAGCAACCCGCGACGCTCATCATCAAGCTCAGAGGCAAAATCATCTATCAGGTAGAGACACCGCCGCCCGCTTTCACGGGTGAGGAACTCTCCTTGCGCCAGACGTAAGGCGCACATCAACAGCTTAAGCTGCCCACGCGATAAGGTATCTTCCACCGGCGCACCGTCGGCGCGAATGCGTAAGTCCGCTTTATGCGGGCCATGCGCGGTGTAGGTTAGCTGGCGATCGCGTTCAAAATTACGTTCCAGCACCTCAGCATATTCTGTCTCTTTCTCCCAGCCGCGCTGGAAAGAGAAAGTCAGAGAAAACTCAGGGAGAAATTGCTTACAGGTATCAGCCATATCGGCCGCGATACCGGCGCTATACTCCGCGCGCCAGGTACTGATTTGCTCCGCCAGCGGGATCAGTTCTTTATCCCACGGGCGTAGCTGTTCGTAACGTGTCACCTGGCGCAGCGCCGCATTGCGCTGCTTGAGCAATCGCTTGAGATTGCTCCAGGCGGTGAAAAATCCGGGTTCGTTGTGAAAGCATCCCCAGTCGAGGAATGCTCTTCTGTATTTGGGGCCGCCGTTGAGTAAAGTAAACCCTTCAGGCGTTATCAGTTGCATCGGCATCAGGTGCGCCAGCTCCGCGACTTTATGCCCGTCAGTACCGTCGATGCGGACTTTGCTGTCGCCCTGTTTGTCTTTGGTTAAGCCAATCGCCGTCTCGCGCTCTTCGCCCTGTAATCGCCCGTGGAGAACAAACGCCTCCTGCTCGTGGCGAATGACGCGACCAATCTGCAAACTGCGAAACGCCCGACCATGGCCGAGCGTATAGATGGCTTCCAGCACGCTGGTTTTGCCACTACCGTTGGCACCTACCAGAAAGTTAAAGCCGGGAGATAAAGCGAGATCCGCGGTTTCGATATTGCGGAAATCGCGGATCAACAAGCGGGTGAGGGACATTACAGTCTCATTGGCATGACAACATAGGCAGCCGACTGTGATGCGGCATCTTCAATCTGCACGCTGGAAACCGAATCGGTCAGCATCATGCGCACGTTTTCACATTTCAGCGCGTTCAGAACATCCAGCACATAGCTGACGTTGAAGCCGATTTCCATCTCCGCACCGCTATAGGTAACGTCGAGGATCTCTTCCGCTTCTTCCTGTTCCGGGTTGTTGGCGGTGATTTTCAGCTGGTTTTCGCTGACATACAGACGTACGCCGCGGAATTTCTCGTTAGAGAGAATTGCCGCGCGAGCAAACGCCTGCTTGAGGAGATCGCAACCTGCTTCCAGATGTTTGTCCGGGTTTTTCGGCAGAACGCGACGGTAATCCGGGAAGCGACCATCCACCAGTTTCGAGGTGAAGATAAAGTCGCCAACGTGGGCGCGAATGTTGTTGCTGCCAATCTGCACGCGCAGCGGATTGTCGCCGCCGTCGAGCATACGCATCAGTTCAATCACGCCTTTACGCGGCACGATCACCGAATGGCTTGGCAAAGATTGACCAATTGGCATTGAACAGACTGCCAGACGGTGGCCGTCGGTCGCCACGGTGCGCAGTTCTTCACCTTCGGTTTCAAACAGCATACCGTTTAAGTAATAGCGAACGTCCTGATGCGCCATAGAAAACTGGGTCGCTTCAATCAGACGCTTCATCGTCGCCTGCGGCAGGGTAAATTCGACTTCGCTCTGCCAGTCATCGAGATTCGGGAAATCCGCCGCTGGCAGGGTAGACAGCGAAAAACGGCTACGCCCGGAGCGCACCAGCATCCGCTCACCTTCCAGCTGCACGGCAATTTCCGCGCCTTCAGGCAGACCACGGCAGATATCAAAGAATTTGCGCGCTGGAACGGTCGTCGCCCCTGGTTCGTGCGGCTGAACCAGCGCAACGCGTGCCACCATTTCCATCTCGAGATCAGTACCGGTCAGCGACAACGTACCGTCAGCAACCTGTAACAGCAGATTACCGAGAATCGGTAGCGTAGGACGACCACCTAACGGACCGCTCACCTGTTGTAGCGGTTTTAATAAATGCTCACGTTCTACGGTAAATTTCATAGGTTTACGATGACAATGTTCTGATTAAATTGGAAAAATCTTCTTTGATATCGTGGCTCTCTTCACGCAGCTGCTCGATCTTACGGCAGGCATGAAGCACCGTCGTGTGGTCACGACCACCAAACGCATCGCCAATCTCCGGCAGACTGTGGTTAGTCAGCTCTTTCGCCAGCGCCATCGCCATCTGGCGCGGACGCGCCACCGAGCGGGATCGACGCTTGGAAAGGAGATCCGCGACTTTGATCTTGTAGTACTCCGCCACCGTCTTCTGAATATTGTCGATGGTGACCAGTTTTTCCTGCAATGCCAGCAAGTCGCGCAGCGCCTCACGCACGAAGTCGATGGTGATCGCCCGTCCGGTAAAGTTGGCGTTAGCAATAACGCGGTTCAGCGCGCCTTCCAGCTCACGTACGTTAGATCGTAGACGCTTGGCGATAAAGAACGCCACTTCGCCCGGCAAACGAATGTCGTTTTCGTCGGCCTTTTTCATCAGGATCGCCACGCGGGTTTCCAGCTCTGGCGGTTCGATCGCCACAGTCAGCCCCCAGCCGAAGCGGGATTTCAAACGATCCTCAACGCCGTTGATCTCTTTCGGATAGCGATCCGAGGTGAGAATGATCTGTTGATTACCTTCCAGCAGGGCGTTGAAGGTGTGGAAAAACTCTTCCTGAGATCGTTCTTTATTAGCAAAAAACTGAATATCGTCGATCAGCAGTGCATCTACGGAACGGTAGTAGCGTTTAAACTCTTCGATCGCGTTGTTTTGCAGGGCTTTAACCATGTCCTGAACAAAGCGCTCGGAGTGCATATAAACCACTTTGGCATTCGGCTTGCGCGCCATAATGCCGTTACCCACCGCATGCAGCAGGTGAGTTTTACCCAGACCCGTGCCGCCATAAAGGAACAACGGGTTATAGGCACCGCCAGGGTTATCTGCCACCTGGCGAGCCGCCGCGCGCGCCAGTTGGTTAGATTTACCTTCAACGAAGTTATCAAACGTGTGTTTGACGTTTACGTTAGAACGATAGGTCGGTTCTGCCGGGGCCGGGACGTTATCCCAACCTGAGCGCGTAGAAGGCGCAGCACGTTGCGGCTGCGTTTGCGCCACCTGTGCAGGGGCCGCGACGTTGCTCGTCACTGCCGCTTGTGGCGTTTGCGTCACCGGTTTGGTGCCGACTTCAAAACGCAGCTGTGGGGCATCCGCTCCGCAGAAACTGGTTAGCAGTCCATTGATATTATTAAGGTACTTGTCCCGTACCCAATCGAGGACAAAACGGTTTGGCGCGTACAGGGCCAGCGTGTTATCGCTCAGTTCCGCCTGCAATGGGCGTATCCACATACTGAATTCTGTGGCTGGTAACTCATCCTGCAATCGGGCAAGACACTGCTGCCAAAGCGAAAGTGACACGGCGGACTCCACTCGAACAAAAGTCGATAATGACTAAGGCTGAAACATTCATGATTGTTGACGTACGTCGAAAAGACCCTGCATGAGGGTGACGCACGAACCGCTGTCTGCGGTTATATGCCCGATCAAGATCCTGCAAAACGATCGGGACCGCGGATCATAGCCTAAACTGCGCAAGAGATCTTCTGTTTCTCACAGATTTTCCCGATTTATCCACAGGACTTTCCAGAACTCGCTAAGTGTAAACGATCCTGCCGCAGGGCGGGCACGATTTACGCCGCATATTGGAAAATTTAATGACCATAGACAAAAATTGGCTTAATCGATCTAATAAAGATCCAGGACGATCCTTGCGCTTTACCCGTCAGCCCGTATAATCCTCCACCCGGCGCGCCATGCTGGTTTTCACTGGTGTGAGGCCGTACGTTTTCCCTGCGAAAAGGTGCGGAAAAGCGCGGTAAATAAGGAAAGAGAATTGACTCCGGAGTGTACAATTATTACAATCCGGCCTCTTTAATCACCCATGGCTTCGGTGTCCATCGTTTCATTTTTCGGCGGATATCCAATAAAGCCATTGAATTTATTCAAGTTTAGGTAGAAATCGCCATGAAACGCACTTTTCAACCGTCTGTACTGAAGCGCAACCGTTCTCACGGCTTCCGTGCTCGTATGGCTACTAAAAATGGTCGTCAGGTTCTGGCACGTCGTCGTGCTAAAGGCCGCGCTCGTCTGACCGTTTCTAAGTAATAAAGCTAACCCCTGAGTGGTTAAGCTCGCATTTCCCAGGGAGTTACGCTTGTTAACTCCCAGTCAATTCACATTCGTCTTCCAGCAGCCACAACGGGCTGGCACGCCGCAAATTACCATTCTCGGCCGCCTGAATTCGCTGGGGCATCCCCGTATCGGTCTTACAGTCGCCAAGAAAAACGTTCGACGCGCCCATGAACGCAATCGGATTAAACGTCTGACGCGTGAAAGCTTCCGTCTGCGCCAACATGAACTCCCGGCTATGGATTTCGTGGTGGTGGCGAAAAAAGGGGTTGCCGACCTCGATAACCGTGCTCTCTCGGAAGCGTTGGAAAAATTATGGCGCCGCCACTGTCGCCTGGCTCGCGGGTCCTGATAGCCCTCATTCGGGTCTATCAACGCCTGATTAGTCCGCTACTCGGGCCGCATTGTCGTTTCACTCCAACCTGTTCAAGCTACGGAATTGAGGCATTGCGCAGGTTTGGAGTGATAAAAGGCAGTTGGTTGACGGTGAAACGCGTATTAAAATGCCACCCTTTACACCCTGGTGGTGACGATCCCGTCCCGCCCGGACCATTTGATACCAGAGAACACTAACGATGGATTCGCAACGCAATCTTTTAGTCATCGCTTTGCTGTTCGTGTCTTTCATGATCTGGCAAGCCTGGGAGCAGGATAAAAACCCGCAACCTCAGGCCCAACAGACCACGCAGACAACGACCACCGCAGCGGGTAGCGCCGCCGACCAGGGCGTACCGGCCAGTGGCCAGGGGAAACTGATCTCGGTTAAGACCGACGTGCTTGATCTGACCATCAACACCCGTGGTGGTGATGTTGAGCAAGCTCTGCTGCCTGCTTACCCGAAAGAGCTGAACTCTACCCAGCCGTTCCAGCTGCTGGAAACTTCACCGCAGTTTATTTATCAGGCACAGAGCGGTCTGACCGGTCGTGATGGCCCGGATAACCCGGCTAACGGCCCGCGTCCGCTGTATAACGTTGAAAAGGACGCTTATGTGCTGGCTGAAGGTCAAAACGAACTGCAGGTGCCGATGACGTATACCGACGCGGCAGGCAACACGTTTACCAAAACGTTTGTCCTGAAACGTGGTGATTACGCTGTCAACGTCAACTACAACGTGCAGAACGCTGGCGAGAAACCGCTGGAGATCTCCACCTTTGGTCAGTTGAAGCAATCCATCACTCTGCCACCGCATCTCGATACCGGAAGCAGCAACTTCGCACTGCACACCTTCCGCGGCGCGGCGTATTCCACGCCTGACGAGAAGTACGAGAAATACAAGTTCGATACCATTGCCGATAACGAAAACCTGAACATCTCTTCGAAAGGTGGTTGGGTGGCAATGCTGCAACAGTATTTCGCGACGGCGTGGATCCCGCATAACGACGGTACCAATAACTTCTATACCGCTAATCTGGGTAACGGCATCGCCGCTATCGGCTACAAGTCTCAGCCGGTACTGGTTCAGCCTGGTCAGACTGGCGCGATGAACAGCACCCTGTGGGTTGGCCCGGAAATCCAGGACAAAATGGCAGCTGTTGCTCCGCACCTGGATCTGACCGTTGATTACGGTTGGTTGTGGTTCATCTCTCAGCCGCTGTTCAAACTGCTGAAATGGATCCATAGCTTTGTGGGTAACTGGGGCTTCTCCATTATCATCATCACCTTTATCGTTCGTGGCATCATGTACCCGCTGACCAAAGCGCAGTACACCTCCATGGCGAAGATGCGTATGCTGCAGCCGAAGATTCAGGCAATGCGTGAGCGTCTGGGCGATGACAAACAGCGTATCAGTCAGGAAATGATGGCGCTGTACAAAGCTGAGAAGGTTAACCCGCTGGGCGGCTGCTTCCCACTGCTGATCCAGATGCCAATCTTCCTGGCGTTGTACTACATGCTGATGGGTTCCGTTGAACTGCGTCAGGCACCGTTTGCACTGTGGATCCACGACCTGTCTGCACAGGACCCGTACTACATCCTGCCGATCCTGATGGGCGTAACGATGTTCTTCATTCAGAAGATGTCGCCGACCACCGTGACCGACCCGATGCAGCAGAAGATCATGACCTTTATGCCGGTCATCTTCACCGTGTTCTTCCTGTGGTTCCCGTCAGGTCTGGTGCTGTACTATATCGTCAGCAACCTGGTAACCATTATTCAGCAGCAGCTGATTTACCGTGGTCTGGAAAAACGTGGCCTGCATAGCCGCGAGAAGAAAAAATCCTGATTCGGTGAGTTTTCGCTAAAATAAGGGCGGTCAGTTGACCGCCTTTTTTCTTTTCGTAGGGCGGATAAGCACCGCGCATCCGCCACACAAAGCAACAGGAACATCATGAGCGATAATGACACTATCGTAGCCCAGGCCACGCCTCCGGGACGTGGCGGCGTTGGCATCCTGCGCATCTCCGGCCTCAAAGCCCGTGAAGTTGCCGAAACCGTGCTGGGTAAACTGCCTAAGCCGCGCTACGCCGATTATCTTCCGTTTAAAGACGCCGACGGCAGCGTGCTCGATCAGGGGATTGCGCTATGGTTCCCTGGCCCGAACTCGTTCACCGGCGAAGATGTGCTTGAACTGCAGGGTCATGGCGGTCCGGTGATCCTCGACCTGCTGTTAAAACGCATTCTGACCATTCCCGACCTGCGGATTGCCCGCCCTGGTGAGTTTTCCGAACGCGCGTTTCTTAACGATAAACTCGACTTAGCCCAGGCCGAGGCGATTGCGGATCTTATCGACGCCAGTTCGGAACAGGCGGCCCGTTCGGCACTTAACTCGCTGCAAGGCGCATTCTCCGCACGGGTCAACCATCTGGTGGAAGCCCTCACCCACTTGCGCATTTACGTCGAAGCGGCAATTGATTTCCCTGATGAAGAGATCGATTTCCTCTCCGACGGCAAAATTGAAGCCCAGCTCAATGACGTGATTGCCGATCTTGATGCAGTGCGTGCTGAAGCACGTCAGGGTAGTTTGTTGCGCGAAGGGATGAAGGTGGTGATTGCCGGACGTCCTAACGCCGGTAAATCGAGCCTGTTAAACGCGCTGGCGGGCCGTGAAGCGGCAATCGTAACCGATATCGCCGGAACCACGCGTGACGTGCTGCGTGAGCATATCCACATTGACGGAATGCCGCTGCATATCATCGATACCGCCGGGCTACGTGAAGCCAGTGACGAAGTGGAACGTATTGGTATCGAGCGCGCGTGGCAGGAAATTGAACAGGCCGACCGCGTGCTGTTTATGGTCGATGGCACCACGACAGACGCCGTTGATCCGGCAGAGATCTGGCCGGAATTTATCGCCCGTCTGCCCGCCAAACTGCCGATCACCGTGGTACGCAATAAAGCCGATATAACCGGCGAAACGCTGGGAATGAGTGAAGTGAACGGCCATGCGTTGATTCGTCTCTCGGCAAGGACTGGCGAAGGCGTGGACGTGCTGCGTAACCATCTCAAACAGAGCATGGGCTTTGACACCAATATGGAAGGCGGCTTCCTGGCGCGCCGTCGCCACTTACAGGCGCTGGAACAAGCGGCGGAACATCTACAACAGGGCAAAGCGCAACTGTTGGGAGCATGGGCGGGCGAACTGCTGGCGGAAGAGTTGCGCCTGGCGCAGCAGAACTTAAGCGAAATCACCGGGGAATTTACTTCAGACGACCTGCTTGGGCGGATTTTCTCCAGCTTCTGTATTGGTAAGTAACTGCGCTTACGAAGCCGTATTCTGACTGTCAGATGCGGCTTCGCTTCATTGTTAGCACTCCTGTTATGCCTCAACCCTTTTTTTAAACATTAAAATTCTTACGTAATTTATAATCTTAAAAAAAGCATTTAATATTGCTCCCCGAACGATTGTGATTCGATTCACATTTAATCAATTTCAGAATAGACAAATTTCTTGAGTATTATACTGTAGCCTCGTGTCTTTCGAGGATAAGTGCATTATGAATATCTTACATATATGTGTGACCTCAAAATGGTTCAATATTGACAATAAGATTGTCGATCATCGCCCTTGATTTGCCCTTCTGTAGCCATCACCAGAGCCAAACCGATTAGATTCAATGTGATCTATTTGTTTGCTATATCTTAATTTTGCCTTTTGCAAAGGCCATCTCTCGTTTATTTACTTGTTTTAGTAAATGATGGTACTTACATATATATCTGGCGAATTAATCGGTATAGCAGATGTAATATTCACAGGGATCACTGTAATTAAAATAAATGAAGGATTATGTAATGGAAAACTTTAAACATCTCCCTGAACCGTTCCGGATTCGTGTTATTGAGCCAGTAAAACGTACCACTCGCGCTTATCGTGAAGAGGCAATTATTAAATCCGGTATGAACCCGTTCCTGCTGGATAGCGAAGATGTGTTTATCGATTTACTGACCGACAGCGGCACCGGGGCGGTGACGCAGAGCATGCAGGCCGCGATGATGCGCGGCGACGAAGCTTCGGCGACGAAGCCTACAGCGGCAGCCGCAGCTACTATGCGTTAGCCGAGTCAGTGAAAAATATCTTTGGTTATCAATACACCATTCCGACTCACCAGGGCCGTGGCGCAGAACAAATCTATATTCCGGTACTGATTAAAAAACGCGAGCAGGAAAAAGGCCTGGATCGCAGCAAAATGGTGGCGTTCTCAAACTATTTCTTTGATACCACGCAGGGCCATAGCCAGATTAACGGCTGTACCGTGCGTAACGTCTATATCAAAGAAGCCTTCGATACGGGCGTGCGTTACGACTTTAAAGGCAACTTTGACCTCGAAGGATTAGAGCGCGGCATTGAAGAAGTTGGCCCGAATAACGTGCCGTATATCGTTGCAACCATCACCAGTAACTCCGCAGGCGGTCAGCCGGTTTCACTGGCAAACTTAAAAGCGATGTACAGCATCGCGAAGAAATACGATATTCCGGTGGTAATGGACTCCGCACGCTTTGCTGAAAACGCCTATTTCATCAAGCAGCGTGAAGCAGAATATAAAGACTGGACCATCGAGCAGATCACCCGCGAAACCTACAAATATGCCGATATGCTGGCGATGTCCGCCAAGAAAGATGCGATGGTGCCGATGGGCGGCTTGCTGTGCATGAAAGACGACAGCTTCTTTGATGTGTACACCGAATGCAGAACCCTTTGTGTGGTGCAGGAAGGCTTCCCGACATATGGTGGTCTGGAAGGCGGCGCGATGGAGCGTCTGGCGGTAGGTCTGTATGACGGCATGAATCTGGACTGGCTGGCTTATCGTATCGCGCAGGTGCAGTATCTGGTCGATGGTCTGGAAGAGATTGGCGTTGTCTGCCAGCAGGCGGGCGGTCACGCGGCATTCGTTGATGCCGGTAAACTGCTGCCGCATATCCCGGCAGACCAGTTCCCGGCACAGGCGCTGGCCTGCGAGCTGTATAAAGTCGCCGGTATCCGTGCGGTAGAAATTGGCTCTTTCCTGTTAGGCCGCGATCCGAAAACCGGTAAACAACTGCCATGCCCGGCTGAACTGCTGCGTTTAACCATTCCGCGTGCAACATATACTCAAACACATATGGACTTCATTATTGAAGCCTTTAAACATGTGAAAGAGAACGCGGCGAATATTAAAGGGTTAACCTTTACCTACGAACCGAAAGTATTGCGTCACTTCACCGCAAAACTGAAAGAAGTTTAATTAATACTACAGAGTGGCTATAAGGATGTTAGCCACTCTCTTACCCTACATCCTCAATAACAAAAATAGCCTTCCTCTAAAGGTGGCATCATGACTGATCAAGCTGAAAAAAAACACTCTGCATTTTGGGGTGTTATGGTTATAGCAGGTACAGTAATTGGTGGAGGTATGTTTGCTTTACCTGTTGATCTTGCCGGTGCCTGGTTTTTCTGGGGTGCCTTTATCCTTATCATTGCCTGGTTTTCAATGCTTCATTCCGGGTTGTTGTTATTAGAAGCAAATTTAAATTATCCCGTCGGCTCCAGTTTTAACACCATCACCAAAGATTTAATCGGTAACACCTGGAACATTATCAGCGGTATTACCGTTGCCTTCGTTCTCTATATCCTCACTTATGCCTATATCTCTGCTAATGGTGCGATCATTAGTGAAACGATATCAATGAATTTGGGTTATCACGCTAATCCACGTATTGTCGGGATCTGCACAGCCATTTTCGTTGCCAGCGTATTGTGGATAAGCTCGTTAGCCGCCAGTCGTATTACCTC